>Ga0209489_104355_pt1 | contig 26208 bp, 12 predicted proteins | sample SiratrowhiteBW_FD_187527 | JGI IMG/M metagenome (GOLD analysis project Ga0209489, IMG submission 187527) | Root nodule microbial communities of legume samples collected from California, USA - Siratro white BW (SPAdes) (version 2) | ecosystem: Host-associated > Plants > Roots > Nodule | place... | reverse complement strand
TTTTTTAATCTAAAAAAAAAAAAAAAAAAACAAAAAACACTACGGCTGAAAACGATATGACTTTCCGCTAAATCCTCATCCGTTTTGCAAACTGCCTAGAGCTCATCCTGCATATCAAAAGCATGAAGAGAAAATATTAAATACATTGTTGCCAAGCTTGATTAAAGTGAGAGATATTGAGTAAAAGAAAAACCTACATGACCATCTTCCTTGTCTTCCCCAGCTTCCATCTTTGATTCCCCATCAGAGTCATTGCCAGCTTCATCTGTTTCTTCATCTTCATCCTCAGCCTACATAGAAAACATTAACTCCGTCAGAATCACTGCAACTGATGGACAAAAATTCAAAAAAAAAAAAACAATAGTTCTACTCACATCAGAGTCAACTGGATCCTCCTTTGATTCCTGTAGAACAAAATTTCGGAGTAAGAAAAGTTTCTTTCTTCCAAATAAATTTATAAAGGCAAATATTTTCAAAGATGTTTTTCTGGATCAATTTTTACCTCCTCTTCCTTCTTCTTCTCGGCCTCTTCAAATGCTGTCTTCTCAGCCTGCAAGAACACAATTCCATTAAGGAGATCATATCATCCAACAAAGTAGTTTAGGCCAAAAGATAAGAGAATAGAAAGAGCTTACATCCTTGTGCTTGCCCCATGTTTCTTCAGCCAGTTGCTTAGCATATTCAATATCATCGGTAATCAAGACATTGTCAAACAAAGTGCCAGATTTCACCTGTAAGATAAAATTGTCTGCTCGTAAGAGTTCAGATAGAAAATAATCAACTAACAGAGTGAAGTTAAATCAAACTGAAAAGTTACCTGCCACAATTCAATGCCCACGTACTTCAAGTTGGGGTAAACATAGAGCTCGGGGTCGTCCTTGAAATCTGATACATGTTTCTCAAGTGATGAATATATTGATCTTATAATGCAAATTAATAAATTAATATTACTACTGTGTCCAATGATGAACCCCATTGCTTTCTAACCTGGGTTGTCAATCATCGGTGCCTTCCACTTTCCTTTGTAGTTGGGGTTCTTGATTTTCTGCAGAAAAGTAAGCATGTAAAATTAGAAAGCAAATCCATTATCAAACATGATGCAATGCAATACGTCCAATTTCATGCATTACAAGAATGTTTCCACAAACCTTTGGCTTCCATGGGCCCTTGTACTCAGGGTTGGGAATGGTTGGGGCTGTCCACTCACCATCTTCCTCGTCATCCCAATCTTCCGGCTACAACATCAAATATTATGATCAGTAATTAAAGCACAATATGAGATATATAGAGCAAAAGGAAACTACAAAGTAAAGAATACCTTCTTGGCATCGGTGTCTGGGATCTCTTTAGGGATGTCATCATACCCCTACAAATGCAAGATATAGAAGTCAGTATATACCACACGCAAAGTTCAAATGAGGTGAGATGCAAGGCCTTTTGGAAAAGGCATTACCTCTGGTTTCTTATCCTCGGGATCGGGAATATATTCCTTGTCATCCCAATCTTCTGGCTGTGAGCATATCATGATTAGAATTTATCAATAGTGAAACCAAAATAAGTCTGACAATTAAATTTACAATGGGAAAGAAAAGTACCTTTTTAGCTTCAGGATCCTTGATTTTCTTTGGAGGGAGAAGATCCCAATCAGAGTAGAGACTACCAGATTGCTTCTCCACATTATCAATCAGGATGCTGTAAGTGGCATCTGGTCGGAGGATAAATGTATAAACATGAGTTAGTTGATCAGTCTCACACGGGACATCCTTCTTGATCAAGTGGTTTGTGTCATTGTAGGTCAAAATAGCATGCACTTTCTTGGTACTGTAACCACAGATATCTGGTCCAAACATGATGCTACAACAGAATACAAATGTCAAAAGGTCAGCTATCATATCAAAAGCATCCATCATGAACGAGTAACAAAACAAATGGGGATATATGAATCACCTGTAAGGAGTATCGCCACCAAATTTCTTCTGATCAACATTCCCACTAAGCAACTTCATGTAGCCACCACCACAGTCAAGCTTCTGTTCATGCTTGACAGAAAATTGGAAAACTAGCGTCTTATCCTTATTGCTGAATTCAGGGTACTCAGCAGAAATGGCGTAGAATCTGTAATCTTCACTGGTTTGAATACCTGAATAGATATCACCATTCAACCAAACACACCTCATTATCAATTTTAGCCAAAAATAAACATAAGCAACAATAATACAGGACTGTTCATATTAGTTTAGTTCACCTTTGTCAGTGGCGTCTCCATTCCATTGACCAGAGGTGTGGTTCCACTCTCCAGCCAGGTTCTCATCTCTTTTCCAGTCTGATTTAACCCACCGATTTTCCCATCCGTCTGGCATCACACAAAACACATGCACACGAGTTAGAAAACTGGATAATGCAGATTTAAGATTACAAAAAGATACAGATGAACCATGGAAAACTACTACCCTTAGAGGTGCACAGACTCTTGAGGTAATCTTATAAACAATGTGCCATCAGATACATAAAACAAATGCTAGCAATTTATAAAGGACATAAGTACCATCATTTATTCAAACATGCTGTGGGACTGTAACTTCTGTGTACACAGTAATCCAGGATCAAATCTCAAATTTAACATAAAACGTTAGGTCACATGCTCTCCTCTTCTATCCATTTCTATTTTGAGAACCAGCATCGAGGCTAATGCTTAAGCCTCTCCTCAAAACGACGTCAGCATAATACGCTTATTTAGAACAACTAGCAAAGTGACATACACGCTAACAGATCTACTCCAAACTACGACATTTCAAGGCAGACCTCGACATACAACTCATAACACAAATCGAACCACAAAAAGGCTTTCAGATCGAGGCTCAAACGCTAAAAAAACCTTGATCCCAAACGAGAAACTCCAAATTCGATAAACAACAATGCAGAAGGTAAAACACGAAAATTCAGGGGACGCGATCTAGTTAGAGAGAAAAGGAACAGAAGGAATCAAATTGTGTACCTTCGAAGCGCTCCTCGAAGAAGACCTTGGCGGAAGCGATGGTCAAGAGAGATAGAAGAATGAGAGAACGGAGGTCAGGGTTTCGCACCCTAAACGCCATCGCCATCGACGGAACAGAGCTAGGGATGTAGAAAGAATGTGAAAGCTTCTTCGAATAGTGAGTGAGTGAGCTACCTGTTCTATATAGCGGCCACTATGCTTTGGGTTTTCAGTGCCGTGGGCAAATTCGGAATTTGACGTAGCTAAATCCTACGTGGATAACAGTTGGCAGACTTGAGCCAATTGGATCATGACACGTCAACTATTATTGTCATTGATGTTAGTGTGGCAAGCTACCATTGGTAAATACAGACTCTACCGAGTCGCTCACGTTAAGTGGAGCCCTGTACGCATTTACGTTAGTGCCATCAGGTTTTATGTTAACGTGGATTTGCCACCTGAAGGCAAATAAGCGACCACACGTGTGATACCATTTGATTTCCTTCTAAATTTATAATTTTTAATATGCAACTAATTATTATTGATAAAAAATGTTAAGAAATATTCTCTTTGGCCTATTACGTATATTGTTTATGTTAGGAGTGGTGCTTTCATTTCATGTGCCTTTTTTTTTTTTTTTTTTTTTTTTTTTTTTTTTTTTTTTTTTTTTTTTTTTTTTTTTTTCTAAATCAAAACCATGTTAGTGTTATGTGGATTGGCTTTTGTCACTGTAATGTTAGTAAACATTTAAAAAAATTATAAATTGTGCTCGCAAAAAAAATTTAAACAATGAGAAATATTGTGAATTATTTTTATGTAATTATAAATAAATTATAGAGTCTCATAATTGAGAATAATATAAAATTATTATTTTATTTTAATAAGTATAAAATAATTATTTATCAATTATATTACCCCATTATCCTTTATTTATGTAAAAAAATTATGTATTTTTCTTTTCAAATAAAAGCATTTTCATAATTTTTTTCTTTCTCGTTTAATAAATTATACTTATTGTATATATTAAGTATTTTAAATTTTACTAAAACTTAACTCGGATTTAAAAAAATATATATATTTCATTTCCATTAGTTCCTACAAATAAAAGAAAGCATATATCGACTTTTAATCGCTGATTATTAACTATTTAAAGTTGTACATCCATTTATTGATTATTATGAATTTATTTATTATATTTATGAATTAACACTTTTTAAAATAAAGTTGTCGATTTCAAAAGTAAATAAGTAATATTCGGTTTTAATTTTAAACTTTATTTATAAATTAATTAAAATTAAATTTTAATGGTATTTTTATATTTGTACGTGTTATTGTATAATCCTTCGGTATATGTTTATGGATTTTAATTTTTAAAACATTATTTTACGAAATATATTTTGTTTTAAAATTGTGAAAATGATAAAACATAAAAGAAATAATATTTTCGTCATTAAATGTAAATAAAAGAAATCTCTTCAAACTAAGGGCAATTCACATATTTGTTTCTTTACAATTTGTATTAACTCGTGTTACCTTTTTTCTACCATTGTGACAATAAATAGATAATAAGTTTTCAAGACACGTTTAATAAATATTTATGGCTGATGAAAATGAATGGTCTTAACATGTATTTATTTGAATTCTTTCATTTATTTATTGCTATTATATATTTAACTATTGTATTCATGAAATTTATTTTTTAAATAAATATCACAATAATAAAATACAATAATTACAATATTTTAATATTTAATTTTATAATAATTATGTTCGAAATTATGTTTTTTTTTTAAGTGTCGTTTTATACAAAACTGGCCATGCAGCTGATTTTATTATTTTCCATAAAAGGAAATTTTAATGTTCTTAATATCTTTAATACTATTAATCTAAGATATTAATTTTAGATATATTTTTATATTAAATGATTTTATGTATGTCATAATGTCGCATCATAGTTTTTTATATTGACAATTGCAAACAATACTTTATTACATTTTTATCTGTATAATTAAAATAATGATGACTTTTAAGTGTAAAATTGGAAAAGAATATTATGCCTAGGAATTTTGAGATCTTACATAATATGAGAACTGTAAACAACTATAAACAGTATTTTATTATGAAAAATATTTTGATGTCTACAATTAATATAATAATGACTTTTAAGTGTAAAATTTAAAAAAGGTAACACAGGGTTATGTTTAGAAATTTTGAGATCTGAGATATTCTTTTCAAAGTATTATCAATTCTCATAATATCTTATAAGTTTTTTTTTTTTTAATTTAGAATATTACCTTAACAAACAAGAATAATTACTATTTTAATTACACATTAAAAAAAATCAAAAAACAGTATTATCTGTTATAGTTTTTAAATTACTAGGTTTAATCATCTTTTGTGTCCATCATTTGTGTTTTAAGCATTTAATATATATATATATATATATATATATATATATATATATATATATATATATATTAAAATTAGCAGCTAATAAATTAAAAATTTGATTTTTCAGTTTATTTATATTTATTTGTATTTATTCTGGATTAAATTCGCAAAAAGTTTACCATTTAATATTCCTTTAATAATATTCTACCATTATAACTTATATATTTGTACTCATACTTATGTCAATACAAATAACTGAAAAGATTTATCATTCTACATCATAGTTAATATGTGAGAACTTGATAAAAGTATAACTAATGGTTAATTAACATAAATAACATATTTTCCGCATACTTAAACCAAAATGAATAATTTATTAGATAATTAATTTCAACTTTTTAATATTCAAACTAAAAAATGGTTAATTAAACATTTCCAATATATCTAAGCCAAATTATTAGCATTTCATTTAGTATGATGAAATGACTATTTTGAATTTCTTTAAAACCATAATAACAATTTATATTGGATTTTTAAACAATAAAAGGACCAAACTAAAAAAAAACACTAAAAAGATAAAAAAGGCAAAAGAGAAATTTATTAATTTTTTATACATGTTTTCTTTATTAGAAGTATTAATTTATTTTATTTTCTTTGAAAATTCTATTTATTTATTTTCTTTTTGCCTTTTTCTAATTATTTTTAATACATTTTTTTAAATAAATTTCAGTTGAAGTTTAACTACCGTTTATACCTATCGAGAAGCCGCTAAGAAATGATTTTTGAAGGAGTTTTATCATACTTGACATTTTTAACCAGATATATATGAATCTGCATTGACATACTTAAAATATTTTCTTAATACTTAAAATCACGCGTAAAATAATAATGAATACAAATAAAATGCTAAATAATTCATGCATAGATTATCTAAAATTTTATAATAAATATTTATCATTTTCAATCAAATATAAATCCAGTAATGCTAATTATGTTAGATTCTATCATAAAATTAAAACCTTTTTCACGTAATATATTTCTATTAATTAGATTTGGACATTTCCTAATTTTAGTATACGTCAGACAAGTTTCCCATTTTTTTAAGCAAAAGTTATCTTTCTACGAACTACAGTCACAGATTTTATCTGATCTTTGGTGTTTTGAGAGTGTTTGAAGTGTTAATAGGGGCCAAGAAGAAACTATGAAAAGATAACATTGCTGAACCTTGACACCTATGGGAAAAATTTGACATAGGAGAGAAAGGCTTTTTACAGCTGAGAAAGGTTATCAAAATATTCTATTATTGATTTGAAATTGATTAAAAAAATAAAATTTAAGGGATCACAGTTTTTATCCAATGAATTCATCTCATAACATTTCTTAAATAATAAATAATGCCTTGTGATACTTTTCTTCTTGACTTTTTTGGGTGGAAGAAGTAGGATGGGAAAGAGTATGGGTGTAGTTGGGGTTAGTTAACAACAATAATGACAACGGCAAAACAGAAAATAAAACCAACGAGGCCTAATATAAGAAACTTCACCTATTCATGGCTGGATTTTAGTGACGCCGGCATTCATTTTATTATTGTTGTTTAGCAAATTATGATGCTGAGATTTGAAGCCACTCTAGACCTAAAAAAACTAATGCAAATAATAGTTTCTGCTATCTTGCTTGTGGGCCACAACTGCTTCTGATTCTAGAGAGTTCCATTGCGGAGCGCACAAGGGAATTAGGTTAACCTTGGCTTGGTTTGATGGTACTCCTACTCATGTTCTACATTATGTAATCACATTCACTGTTTTGATGCCTGTTCTGCTTACATAAAAGCACCAAACAAGGCAAGTGACACAAGTGCAGCTGATCCAATACCAATACTCCGTTAGAATGGCACAAGCACAGCATATTCCGACTATCTATACAAGTTAAATCAAAATCTACACATCTGTTGTTTTGAACCACGGATTTGGACTCAAAAGCATGTTTGTTCCGGCATTGAGTGAGGCAAAGCCAATTCCATTCAGTGCAGCTACAGGTACAGAAGTTGTGGATGGCCCTCTCTCAACACCCCCATTTCCAAATGCCACAGTCAAAAATTTTGCAGTAAACCTTTTGAGCTAATAAGTAAAATTCAATACCGAGTTTTATAGCCTTAGAGCAAGTCTAGAAATTGTGTTGTACTAAAACCAGAGCAAAACAAGGAGGAACCCCACGGCCCTCATAATCTACAAAACTGGCTATTTCGAACAACAGGTTTGGAATTAAACAGGTTTTTTCGCTGCATTGTTTTAATCAGTGAACTGGCAGTTTGGTTATTAGGTAGGATTTTTGCCATTTCAATTCTACTTCTCTAAATAAATTCTGCACTGGAAACAGATATCCCCTTTCAATTTAACAAGGACGAATTCAAAAAGTTGCCCCAAAATATAAAACCGTCAACTCATTGCAAAATAACCAAATACAGACATCACATTTACTTTATAGTGCTGTTAATGGTAAATATTTCATAATAGTACCAGTTATTGGATGCTTAAAACTTGCATATAAGTTTAGACAAAGAAGCATGATCTTTTCAGTATTTAAAGCAAAGTTGCTTGAATTAAACCAGCAGAAATCTAATGCTTAAGATGAAATCCCAAACATGTCTGGAACCTTATCTGCTAAGAGACAGCGGCTCAGTTTCAAGATAAAAATCAAAATTGAATTATTTTTGCATTTTTTTATTCTAGAAGCTAGTCAGAAAGTAAAAACAGGGTGAGCTATGTCAACAAACTTCTTGCTAAATATAGAGGTCAGTTACGTTCTTTATCTTTGTTCTGCAAGTTGCCAAAGTAGATCTTTTATATCAGCCTCATATTCATCCTAACACTTCTCCTTTATTTCCAATAATAAAATGAATATCATTCCTTTCAGTAACTCAGTTCCCCCCTCAAAACACAGCATATTCCTTAAAACCTAGAAATCCCCATGAGCAAACATCCTCAACTCAAAATGGTTTGGGTTTAATATGAATATTACAAAATTAACGGCCAATAAACCCGGTACTCTGCACAATACCATCAAACATTAATGTCATTCCTCGAACCCAAAACAAAATGCAGCAATTGTTTACATGAAATCACACGGCAAGAAGCTTAAAATTTCTCAGCCGCAACTGCAACAAAATTGTAAATATACTTGGTTACATTAGTATTTGGCATGAATGATTGAATTGGGTTCCGCCAACACTGATCTCCCTCAAACAATTAATGTTGAAACGCCTGGGTAGCCCATAGAGGGAGAGGTGCACGTAGCATAACGTCGAGACCAGTAACAGGATGCTCAAAGGACAAGGTTTCTGCATGAAGGTGGTGTGCATGATGAGTTGAACCTTTCCACTCGTACACACCTTCATATTTCACATCCCCTATGATAGAAATCCCTAGGTATTGACAGTGCAACCGTATCTGATGCGTTCTTCCACTCCGAGGATACGCTCTCACCACTATCTCACTCTCGTCACCATCCTCTTTCACCGCTTTCTCTTCAACCACCAAAACATTTCCCTCGTTGCCGGAATCCGATACCTCCCTAAAGCTGCCATTTCCGTTTACCGACAACACCTCAAAGGAAGTTTCCATGGACCGGACAACCGACCCACCCGGTAGTGTGCGTCCCACATCGGAAGCAGCGTAGACTCGCCAGGCGCCGAACTTGGACCTCCCGTGACCGGATCTGACGGTGACCTGTTCCCAATTGGGAGGAGGACCGGTGCATAGGGCAATGTATGTTTTCTTCACTCTGTGTTCGGTGAAGGCCTTGACGAGTTTAGCAGCCACCTTGTGCGACTTGGTCAAGAGCAATATGCCACTGGTGTCGCGGTCGAGTCGATTAGCGAGGTGAAGCTCGTGCGATTGAGAAGCGAGGGAGGAAAGGAGGGTCTCGCAGTAAATTCCATGATGTTTGTTGACTGCGATGAGGTGGTCGTCGTGGTAGAGAATGTCGGAGGGTGAGAGGGAAAAGATGCTTGAATTTGAAGAAGCCGTCATGGCTCTGCTGAGCTCGATTTGCTTGGAGATTGCGGGAAGCGGAGGGGACAGTGGCACTGGGTAATTCTCAGCGGCTACGGCGGTTTTCCGTTCGGGATGGTGTGAGAATGACCCTGACATGGCTACGGCGGAGAAGACGAAAGGTTTGGGGTCGAATGAGAGCATGGTCACGAGGGAGGGGTAGGGACTCGCAAGTTTTTTTTTTTTCCCTCTCATGAAATTGGACCGGCCCACTCACTACGGTTCAGTCCAATATCACCTCCTACAAAATAATATTTATTAAATTAATAACTTTTTTTTAAAATAAATTTTATTTAAAATTAATAATAAAAATGATATACATACATATCAGGAGGTGGGGACTGAGCGACTGGTCTACCCAACCGTCTTCCTCTTTCATTTATCGTATTAGGGTTTTCAGATATCAGGATTGTTCTCCTTCCCTCAAATTCACCGAAGAGTAGGTTTTCAGAGTTCAGAATTGTAATCGTCCCTCGTATTACTGCGTTTTCAAACCGACATTTGACTGTACCCAAAATTCTTACGAAGATCGAAATTCTTCCGCGTTTTCGCTTCGGCTAAGGTTCAACGCGGACAATTACGTATGGCTTCTTCCTCAGTAATCACTCCTGAAGATGTGTTGGAATCGCTGATGAACGACGGCTCAATTGATGCCCTCAGATTGAAGATCATCAACCAGCTCAAAGCCAATGTAATTTCTACCCTCCTTTTTTTGTTCGATTTCTAGTCCTCGTAGAAATTTTGTTAATTCTGATAGCGTCTTTACCTGTCTATTTCTCTTCAATTTGCTCTGACCTCTAGTCTGATCGTTTTGTGTTGTTTCAAACAGGAGGAATTGAGAAGTACTACTATAAAGATGGCTGAGCAGAGTAAGGTTCTTAACACCCCTGGTGCTGAAAAGCAGACTAAAAGAGAACTTTTTGATGCTCTGCGGCAAGAACTTGAGTAAGTGATATGAACCTAAATGTTCTGTATTCTTATGGCCATCGAACTATTCTTATATAGAACTTAAATCAAATCTATGCACTTACGATAAGTCCTGTCATGTTCCAAATTAAACTAAAAGACATGTATAATTGATAAAGTGCAGCTGCCACTGTAGCGTTGCTGCATTAACCAGTGTGAACAATACTCTCGCTACACTTGAAAATAGCAAATATGCTAGGGTCCGCAATACATTTTAATATGTTTATCGGCAAATTAAAAATTAAAGTCCTACAAATATGTGTGATCATTCTGGAATATTGAGTAGGTTTCAAATTTATCACTTTACTATGAAATTATCCATAGCATTGGCGTAAATCTTCTCAAAGATTAGTAATTTTCCACGCACTATATGGCATAACGCATTCCACTTGTTGGGTAACTAGTTGACTGGACCGTATTGTGTTTTAAGTATGCTGGATCAACTTGAAAATTTAAGTTTCTTCTACCTCAGTGTTTTTATGTTGTCTATCAAACTTTGAAGTCACACATTGGGTTAGATTACCAAACTTCGAAATTCATAATTTTTTCATCCTCGAGTCCACCATCCAGAAACTCCAAAGGTGTGTAGATTTGTAGTCACCTTTTGGAATCTTTGCATACGATCCAACTTGATCTCTATGCAGGCTTCTTACCTCTTGCATAATTTGCACCGATGTTGCTGCTAGTGCCTAGATTTGCATGCTCAAATTTGGTTCTTAGCTGTGATCTCCAAATTGATGTATGTGCAAATGAGATCTGAAACCCAGCCAAAGGAGGGCCTTTGAAGTTTGAACCCAGCCAAATGATATCTGCATCAAAATCATCATTTTGTCATCTGTGTATGGACTGTGAGATTGAGTAACTAAATTGATGTCGATTTTCTTATAATTGATATTGCTCTATATTGTTGTGGGTCAAAATTAATATCGAAACCAAAGAGATGGTTTTTAATTTTCAGAGGATTGCCGCAGGGATTTACTCATTTCTGCTATTAACCTTTTATTCCCTGCCCCACAACGATTTTTCATGTTTGGAAGTAGAAGCTGTGTGTTTGGAATTGGATATGTTAAAACAATATATAAGCAGGGCTCTGCAATGCACAGCTACTTGGTTGTACAAATTTCAAAATAATTCTTAGTCGCTCTTATTCATGAATAACCGTTTCCTTGTGTTTTCTTGTGGATGTTACATGTAGGATTTGGAAGCATTCTTGCATTGGTAGAAGTGATTATTCCCATTAGGGTTGTATCTTCATGATTATCATTGTATATCTTTTTTGTTCAGACTTATTGATATGCATACTTGGCTCACTGGTCTTCTGGCTTTTTCTTACATCAATGTTTATTTCATGCAGAGCTTCTGTACTTGAAAAAGCCTCAAAATCAGTTTGGGATTTAATTGTAGACAATAATGGCCTGGGAAAGGAGATAAGTGAGACAGTTGAGCGAGTGTTTTGTCGATTGAGTGGCCAGGAGCCTCCGCTGTTTCCACTTCCTAATGGAGAACCGCAGTCTGAAAAGGAGGCTGGCAACAGAAAAGAAAAAGGCAAGGGAAAGCAGAAAGAAAATGAAAGCACAAATACAAATACTCCTTCAAAGAAAAGAAGCTTCAGTGACATAAATTCCGGAGGACCAGACGAAACTGCAACCAGGTTCTCTGATCCTGCAGCAGTATCGGAAGGTTCTGGCAAATCACCTCTATCAATTTCGAAGGCTTGAGTTGCAAATTCGACAATCCTTTTGTAACTGAAGTGATCAAATCTGGTAAATATATTTATTATATTGACACGTTGTAGAACTTCACTGCAGTTTGGATGAATCTTGGCACTGAAAGTTTTGTGTATTATGCAACAGTCATTGTGTATGCTATACCCACAATTGATGAAAATGATTCATGAAACTTGAAAAGTCTGTTGTTGTTTGACTGATTTTTTATATTTAATCTTGTGAAGGTTCATAGAGTAGATATGGGTATTACAATGTGCGTATCATGGTATATGCCATAAAGGTTGAAGCTCTCTTGTTTTGCATTTAATCTTACAACATAATTCAATTGCCCTAAAGCAGTTAAAATTTTCTAGCTAAAAATCGTTTCCAGCTCAAAAATCCAATTGAAATTGAAAAAACCTTGTTAGTTATATATTTAAGAAACTTTTAACTGTTTTCATAAATTGAATTGAGACTTAGACTGTGTTATTATGAACAATCATGCTTTATTATCTGCATTGTTGTGACCGTGTACATAATGATTTCTACATTAGCTTTTTCATTCATTATTACCTCGACATTTGCTAATGATAATGGTTTTTGTTTTGGTTGCGTTTTAGTTCAAGTAGATAGTCAAGTGGTGGAAAATAAAAGACATTAAGGAAGTTTTTAAACTAGATTTTTTGACACTGTTAAAACATTTTTTAATAAAATTTAGAAGATTAAAATGTGTTTCATTAGAAGAGTGTTTTTGTAATTGGTGCAGTAAGTGAATAATAACAAATTTGGAGTGTATGTTCCAATGTAAATCAGAACACTAACCTTGAGTTACGTGGCTTCATTAACAACTGAATTCTCTTAAGCATTTATGAAATTAAGGTAAATATAAATTGTAGAGCGTCTAATCATTGGCTTATTTATCAAGAAAGCATTCTTTTTGCATTTGGAGCGCGGGATGCCTACAACTACAAGCTCCGCAATTGCTTTGGCAAGATACTTGCGTAACAATTATTACTATGGTTAGTGTTAGTGGCTCAATATCCTATTTAACGTTGAAAATTAAATATCCGAACACCTCACTCGTTGTTTTCTTATATAGGTACAGATGCAAATACTTTGGAATACCCCTAGGGGTTCTTTAGCAACAAAGGAACCTGTTCATTTTTTAGTTACAAATGAACGAAGGTGAGTGCCTCCAGCTTCAACCTATCTAGTTGGAATGGAAGATTTCTTTCATCTAACTTGATCTGATCATTATGGAATCAGATTCTACTTGTACCTAGGATCCGTTTATTTTATCAACATTAGAAAACAGAACCCAATATTTACTAAAGATTAAATATTTATAGATGAATTCACCTCATAACTCAATCTATCTGTATAGAACTTCTACTCTACTGAGTTTCTTAGTCAATGTTTCTCATAAAAAAATCAAGGGCAAGTAGGAAACTTATATGAACACTTGGAAATCTGGACTGAACCTGTCTGCTGGATAAAAAAATCTGTTGAATCGTTGAGGGTACGTGTTTAAGTAAACTATAAAATTGATTTGAAGAAAATATGATCAAAGAATCAGAAATTTGGTGAAAAAAAAAAACCCGAGAAAAACTCGTCTATAAAAATTCAATGATTTGAATTTTATTTTTTACTATGCTACTATTATAAAATTAGATTATGTTTCCTTTAATATTATTAATACTAATTCAATCATTATGCACACCACCATAAAAAAAAAGTGACAAGTTGTTATTTTTTTAATCTGCCAGAACTTTTGTATTTTATTGTTCTAGCTTCGTAAATATTTATGTTTATATCTTTTAGAAAAATTTAAAATGCATCTGCATGGGCTACAATTTTAAGAAATGACGTACATAACATATTAAAAAAATTATAAATCCTTTTTCAGTTTAACCAAAAATCTCAACCAAAGTGTTTCATGAAATTCAAATAACAATTTCTCTAAAAAAAAGAAAGAAAGTAATCCACTACGAAACAAAATATTTTATGGCAGTAATAGCTCTTCTGGGTAGAACCAGCACTGTTGATCATCATGCGAAGCATCCCTATGCATATTGAAATTGATATGAGTTGAATTATTGTTACTTTGAATATGAGTGAAGGCATTGACATGAATCCAATCATCTGTTTTCGTATTGTTGGACAGACCTGCATTGCTAAATAGATTAGCCATATCATTTGCTTGAGTTGACAATATGCCTTGTGTCAAATTTAATGTCGGGGGTACAATAGTCTCTCATCGTGTCGTTAATGTGATTAGGTGAAGACTCTTTTGAAGGAAAAGTGTCACAATGAAAGCCTCGATTCCAAGGAGTTCACATTGGACCTTGGAAAGGCATTTGATCGTTGATGGTCTCAACTACATTATTAAAAAAAATAGTATCATGATTATGATTTATCATGTTGCGATAAGCACACGGTGCTATGGAAAAGTGGTGTGGTTGATGCCCGAGGTTTGGTGAACTACTTGAGGCAAAACCATAATTGGTTGTTGCTCACCAGCAAAGGCATTTTGTGATCCGTTTCAATGCAGATTATGACTAAAAGAAAAGGGTGTTCTCCTTTGATGTATATGTGAATCAAAATAAGCAGAATTTGTACTAGGAAAAGGTCATTGACTCAATTCCGACAATCGATTATATCACATTTCATTAGATTCTCTAGCAAGTTAAACTTTGGTAGATATAGGTAGATGCTGTAGCATATCATTGTTAACATTCTCTCTCGTAGTATAAGAATATGTTTCGTTATTCTATGCATGACTTAATTAGAAGCTATTTGGATGGCAAATTATCTATTACAATATAGCAACACAAGAATTTTATAGATAACACTAATATCATCAAGAAGATATTTTAATTATTGTATCTCACAAGTTGTAGTAGTGAGAGCTTTATATTTAGCTTGGGAAGAACTCCTAGAACTCCTAGACACGGTAGGTTGCTTCTTAGATCGACAAGAAATGAGAGAATTTCCAAATAAATAATGTATCCCTGACAAATTTTTTGGTATTAGCACAGTCAACCTAGTGTCATTATACTCTTTGACTTATTCTTTAAGTTGAGTTTTACTGTTGGTAGCAAGAAATAAACCTCTTCTCGGAGTTTGTTTCAAGTAGTGCAAGATTCTCATAGCACGCTAATGATGAATATTAGTTGGGATAAAAACAAACTGACTCAAATGATGCACAATATGAGTGATATTGGAACAAGTATTTGTTAAGTATATCAATTCTTTTATACAAGTGATGAAGGATAAGGAATAACTTCTTTCATATCAAGTGTAAATTTGTTATTCATAAGAGTAATAGCAGGAACACATCCCATCATTACTGTGTCTTAATTTAAAACATGTTTTCTTTGGCACAAATGAATTTCAATTTTATTTCAAACAACTTCTAATCTAAGAAAATATGTTAAATCACCAAGATCTTAATTTTGAAAGTCTTATTGAAAAGATTAGTTAACTTTTTAATTTCAGTAATACTAAAACAACAATACTGGAATTATCAATATTTTTAAGAAATAGAAAATGATTAACTTTTTGGACCCAGTATAACCTCGTGAAAAAAAAAAAAGATGGAAAGTTTTTTATACCATTTGCATGTTGGATTGTCTTAGTCTATATAGAGATTTGTTTAATCTACAAACCTGATAAACTGAGTTTTTTGTGCCTACCTGGAGGGATCTGCATATATATTTCTTTATACAAATTTTCATGCAAAAAAGCATTATTAATATATAATTGTTTAAGATGCTAATTATTAACATTAGCAGCAAGAAGTGAAAGTCTAAAAATGGTTAACTTAGCTATAGGGCAAAAAGTATAAAAGAATTCCAGGCCTTCTAATTGGGTATATCTTTTAGCAACAAGTGTATCCTTATACCTATCTATGCTTTTGTCATCTTTTCTCTTGATTTTATATCTTCGCCTACATCCTATGACATATTTATTATGAGGCAGATTAGTCACAATTCAAGTGTTATTATTCTCTAAAGTACTAATTTCATCACTCATAGCTTTCTTTCAATAAGAGTACTTATAAGCTGTAATAGTTCTTAGGTTCATGATCAGTTTCAATTGCAAGCATAACATGTTTAAAATTAGAAGATAACCTATCATAAAACATATATGAAGAAAGTGATATCTATTCTCATTCTTAGTTGAATTAATTGTTACCTGATCATTTTTGAAGTAATACATCCATCAATCTGATCCAAATCATTAATAACACTATTTTGATCTGTATTCACACTATGAAGATTTTCATTATAACCATAAATATTTTCATCATCATTAACACCATTTTCAAAACTATTATAAAGAGACAAAGAAGTTTGTTGAAAAGAAATACCTTTTTTGCTTATGATCATGATAAAGGAAAATACTTTCATAGAAAACAACATTTCTAGATATTTCTATGATTTGATTAATCAAATTAAACACCAAATACCCTTTAGTGTTGGCTTTATAGCCTAAAAAAATCTAGGATTAGTTTTTGGGTCAAGCTTCTTTCTTTGAGCAATAATAGTACTAATATAATAAAGGCAACCAAAAAATTTTTTGTTAGAAATATCACACAACTTATCATACAATTTTTCAAAAGAGAAACATTGTCAAGATACAGAGTAGGAGTTCTTATTAGAAAAATAGCATGTTTACAGCATAAAACCAAAATTGCTCATTAAGATTAGTTTAATACAATAAGGCTCTAGCTACATTAAAGATTAAGGATATTTTGGTGTTTCTTTTTAATGATAGTTTTTTTGGTTCAGGGTTTCAATACAAGTGATTTGGTGAATTATGCCACGAGAATCATAAAAACTATTCATTTTAAATTTTACACCATTATCAAATCGTATATATTTAATGGTTTTCTAAAACTGAGTCATAATGTTTTCAACAAAATCAGTCAAACATTTCATAGTTTTAGATTTATTCTTTAAAAGAAACAACTAAGTAAAACAAGTATGATCATCAACAATAGTAAAAAAATATTCATTACCACTCATAAAAATACTAAAGCATGACTCCCATATATCAACATGTATAAGATAAAATCTACATGTGGTGCGAGATTTACTATTAGCAAAAGGAAGTTTTCTTTGCTTAGCCAAATGGCAAGTGTTACAAACAAAGTCATTCTTACTACTGATGAAAGGATATTGTCTTTTCATTATCTCGAGCCTTTCGGCAGATAAATTCCCCATTCTCATGTGTCATATATCAAGAATGCAATTTAGAATAGTAGTATTTAAACAATATGAAAGATTATTTTGTAGACATATAGCATATAATCCAACTTCAACTCCAACTATACCAATCCTCTCTTTGGTCTTTATATCCTGAATTATGCAAGATTTTGAGGAGAAAATAAGTTTAAGATTATGACTTAAAACTAATTCAAAAATAGTAATCAGATTGTAGCTAAAATCAGTTAGGTATAAAACATCTTGCTTTTAACAATTCCTTTACGAGTTGCATTAACATGTTTTCTATTAAGGAGCTTAGCAATGATGGACACAATAGTATTTTATGAGAAAATTTTTTAAGGAGTAAGATACATGATGTGTAGCTTATGAATCAATAATCTAACACTCTTTATTTTTGCTAAAATTATTAACAGAAAGAATTTTACCATCGCTTACCATTCATATTATGACCAATGCAAAAGTGGTGATAGATCCAACTTGGTTGATATATGCAGGTGTTGAATCAACATTGTCATTAGCTCTATATTTTTGAATTAGACTCATGAGGGCTTGATATTGTTGTTGTGTCAGTCTGAAATCATTTGATTCACCGGAATTGTGCAAAGTAAAATCTTCTGCATTTTCTTGAACAATTTCTATGTTATTCATACTATTTCTAGAATTTGTATCTAAAAGGAAACCCGTGTTTCTTATGGCATATATCAATTGTGTGTCCACTTTTTCCACAGTGAATGCACACCTTCTTCCCTTTCGTATTTTTATTTTTCTTGATTGGGAAAATTGTGTTTTCTGTAGCACACTATCTCAGTGTGTCATATACGATCACAAAATTGATTGAGTTTGTATTATTAACCTTTCTTTATTTCATTTTAATAAAAACTTCTGTTGAGCTGCCTCTCTTGTTAGGAGGCAAATGAACAAATTTTGGCTATGGTTGATATCGGGTCCATCAACAAATTTGAACATTGCTGGTTGAGACAATTTAGAAATTACATAGCTTGGTTTTCTCTTTCCCTCTATGCAATATTAGCAAGAACACAACAAGAACATTTGGCTTTGCACACACAGACTGAGTCTAGCCGAAAATTGTCTAAATCATCCCATATGATTTGCAGCTTGGTAAAGTATTCGATATTGAAAGGTCTTCTTACTTGAGAGCAACAGGGATCATGTAGTTGGATTGATATTTTTCAACTAAAAGATGCAGAACAAATTATCCTGAAAATATCTAGACTTTAGATCTCTTCAAATATCTTCGGCTTTGTCCATCTACAAAACCCTCTGTCAAATCTATTTAAAGACAGAATGTAAAATCCAAGAATTTATCATTTTGTTACATCTTTGTCAAGTCAAATATTTCTAATCATTTCTTCTCAAGTTCGAGCATAGTCCCATTTATAAATTCAAACTTATTTTTGACACTTAAAATCTCTATGGGTCGATTTTAAGGATGGTAATTGTTACCATCAAAAACACGAAAGACAAAATAATTTACAAATTCTCGTTAGAATGAATGTACAAACAACTATGCACTGAGGACTATGATGAAAAGAAAGATAGGAAAGAAAAACAAGAAAAAAAATAGAAGATTCAAAAACAAGATTAAGAGATAGCAACAAAGCTCTTTGATAGATAGCAACATATGATAGGTTTCGTGCTTAAAACTTCAAACTTCACGGAGTATAGAAATGAGAAAAAAAAATGAAAGAATAAACAATAGAAAACTTTCATTAATAAGAATCCATGAATCAAAATATACAAAGAGTATTTAAATAATCTGCTAATTAAAAAGGCTGTCATAACTGACAAATAATAAAACTCTAAAACCAGGTAATTTTTTTTTTTTTCTTATCATGTATGCTTCAGTTATGGGGAGTCACATCTCATGTATGTAAATAAGGAATTATAAGTTTCGGTGTCATGGAGTTTTATCTTATGTATAATGGCCAATTATGAGATATTTTGCGGATGAATTATTTTACTTGGATAAAAATTTATGAAAAAGAATTAAAATTTAAAATTTATAAAAATATCTTAACTGCTCACTAATAAAAAAATTTATCCAAAAAAGTATTTCAATTTTTTTTTATATTTTTCTATTTTTTTCATGCTTCATTTTTTTATTTATTTTCTTTTATTGTCTTTCTTCATTCTCTTCTTCTTTTCTCTTTGCTTTTTTCTTTTCCCTTCACTCTATTTTTCCTCTTTTTTCTTTTTATATCTCTTCTTCATTCTTCTTGTTTATATTTTTTTTTCCTTATCTTTATCCTTCATCCCTTAACACATAGAAAATGAAACTCAACTATTATTTATAATTTTGTTGTTTGAGTTATCTTTCTTCAAAAATCATTCTCAAATATTTCTCATACAGAATTACACATAATGTTGGATCAAAGTTCATTTGTCATGATAAACATAAATAAAAAAATAAATTACATATGTTTGAATAAATATTAGTTTACAAATCAAATAATAAAAAAATTATTAATTACATATAAATATTTATATTCATTTATACACACTCCAACTTAAAATAGAGACAACTGAATCCTTAAACAAAATTCATGTGAAAAATCTATAAAATTCTCTCCATGAACTTTTTAAGAGTTTTTTTCATTTTTGTGTCATCATTTGAGATCTCGTATTAATATCTCTAAGTTCTCTTTGTTAGACTCCTCTTTTAAGTCTTCCTTCAAGATATTATCTAACAAGTCTATCATAGATAAAATTACTCTTGTCACACTTTTTCCAACTAACAAGATATAAGAATGTTAGGAACAAAGCAATAAAAAGATGTGAGAAAAAGAAACGATATAAGAGTTTAACATAATCCAATTAATAATGTGTATACCTAACAAACATTTAATTTTGGCCTACTTTAAAAGTTTTACAACATGTTGCTTTTATAACAACATAGAAAACAAATAAAACTTCTAATCCTTTATATAAGAAGCAAATAAATAGGTAATTATGATTAATAAAGATCAAGTTAAATTATTTTATTAATTATATCGTATAAATTTCAATTTATATTAAAATATCTAAAAAATAAAGGATTTGAGTGGTAAACATATTTAATAGCATCACTTATAATTCGAGAAATATTTTATTTTGCCAATAAACATGTGTTATATTGTTAGTAAGTCAATGAATGCATTTCTTAGCATTTCTATTAATAAACTTGATAATAGACTTTGCTCATAAAAAACTTGATAATAGACTATGTTCACTTATTTAAGGATTATGGGATTATTGGTGGTCCTCTGCTGATTATTGATTAATGATATAATATTTTTAAAATATATCTAATGCCTATTAACCAAAGATCGCCCAAATCAAATGACCACCTTATATGTATAGAAGCCATTATTCAATATTATAATATATCTATTTTTTTTATCTTCATTAAGTTTAGTAGCCAACTTAAGTTGGATTCTGGTAGACATTCAATATTGTATAAGCTGGCCAACGTGTTATTTAGAAGTAGATAACCACAAGGACAATTATAAATTACTAATAGGTTTAGTTCCCAACACGTTTTATTCGAACAGATCAAAGTGTATTTGTCATAAATATAAACTTTGAGAATATATGACACATTCCCAAACACACTCATCTTTCTAGAAGAGTAATCACAAACTTTATGCTAATTATTTTATAAATGTATGAGATGTAATCCTTGGGGCTGAGTAAACTATAAAAGCATGAAGCAATGTACTTCCAAACTTTTTTTGTGTTATCTCTATCCACTGCCTTGGTAGCATGACATCGCAATATGCGATGGCTTTTAGATTAAATAGGACAATGGCATTTCGAAGTGACATTAGATTTTGTACATGAAAAAACTGTCACATGCGTTTTTGTTTTTAAAACATAAAGGAACGTGCGTAAGGAAAGTGGTATCCACGTATGAAAATGTTTTATTTAGAAGTACTAAACTACTGTTGCTTCTGAAGCAGATCATAGAATGACACACCTAACACGTGGATGGCTTTTGTCAGCAGAAAATTCACTAACACAATCTCACACGTAGATTCTTACCAATATTATATAGTCTCTGCGTGCGTGCGTGCGTGCTTGATCTCTATGCAGGTTCATGCATCAGCAGTGAAACCCTGTTAATGGTGTGACCTCTCATTCTGATGGTGGGTCTCCACTCTCCACTCTGCAAACGCAATTGGGTAGTTTTCGTGGATTCAAATGCGAGGTCGGTAATATTGCGTCTTCTCATTTCAAACTTTACTCCATATATAGCCGTCTTAGTCTCCAATCATTACTTCCAGATCATTGCAAATCATTTCAGACTTGCTTCAGCGCTATAATCCAAAACCACAACTTGTTGACATTATACCATGAAATCAACTCACACACACAACATGTCACCAAAAGGGTCATTAGTTCTCGTTAGAAAAATATGAAATAACACGGTCATTTCAAACCCTGTTACTTCAGATTAAAGCTATTACTTTTATACTCCATCCATGTAATGGATGATGTGATAAACAATGGTGTCACTTTCAGGTTAAATGACGGCAGACTGAAAGGTTTAAAAGTAGGAACGAATGGAGTGAGTCACGTCACGTTTAGGATATGTGATTGTTATGGACATGAAGAAATGAATAAAGTAATAGGAAAATTTGGATACGCGTGAGCATGGACAAAGATTTGGCTGCTCTTGTTACGTCACAAAATCTGGAAGCATCTCTTTCTTTGGCCCTCGTCAAACTGGGAGTCATGTGACCACTTTCTGTCGTTCTCGTTGGAGTGGAAAGAAAGAAAGCAAACCACATTCAACACATATTCAGATACATACACTGCAATAGTAGCAGTGTAGCATATGGCGTCTGCTGCTGCTTTTTTTGAATCAAGTTGGAAAGTTACCTGGAACATTTTCAGTGAGGTCATGTAATTATTAATCACCTCCATCTTTAATGATGCTTTATTTGTTGAATTTGTTTGACTTTGTTAGAGATTTATCTTTCCTCGGTGCTATGAACATGTTAATCAGCTTTTAAGAGCTAGTGAGAATGATTGCTCACTCACGAGCCTTTTTCCTATTCCTTATCCTCCTCGTAAAATTTTTTTTTAACACAGTAGGTTACCCATTTTCAAAGTATGATGACAAATATTTGATGGATAGATTGAATAGGGATGATTTATACCTATTTGTACATCCAATCATCCATTTAAATATTTTTTAAGAGACAAGAGTATGAAAATAATGTCATAAGCAAGAGCGAATCTCTCTTGAATAAAAATGTTACAATTGGTCAATCACCTTAAGATTTAAGAAAAAGAAAAACATCTAAGAATTAAATTCTTGAATATCCTCTAAAACCTTAAAATTGTGAAATCATATTACAAAATCAACTTAAAAACTTCATTCGAGCATGCAACCAGAAAAGGAAAGCATACAATAAATAACAAAATTAGTTAGTAAAAATTCAGCACAATATGAAAACAGAGACAAAGTGATCACACAATCAACTTTTTAAACCATGGTTTTGAATCACAGCAACTAAAAAAGCAAACTCCAAGAATTATTGAATATCTAAAATCAAAGTCTCTCTCTGTTATAAAAAGAATATTTGAATGATTGAATCAAATTTTGTATTTTTTTCATAAAAAAATGAGAGATATATGGCATCTTCTATTACTAAAGGTTTTAATAAATTAAAACCAGTTTAATCCATTAAAACAATTTAATTAATTAAACTAAACTAAGAATTAAGCTCTTAAATTTTTAATGTTAGAAGTGATATTTTAGTAAGGTTGAATTTTAAGTAATTTTAATTAATTAAAAAGTTGTTTAAATCAATTAAAATAAAATTAAAAGGAAGACTTAATATTTAACTGATTTTAATCAACTGAATTTAATCGATCAAAATACATTTTTAATTGATTAAAATGTATAAGTTAATTTTCCTTTTCTTAATAAATATAAATCTAGTAATTTTTTTATATTTTAATTTTAAATAGTTAAAATGCGTGACTTTGTGTGCAACTCAAAGTATCTTTATTTTTAATTAACTATGTATATTTATATAATTTATATCTTTGATTTTCTTTCTAGTATAAAATTAATTTTCTCCAGGCAAAAATCATTACACACATATTTAAGACTAATTTGGTAATGCATGATGTGAGAGAAATTAATCTTGGTGTGTGTCTCTGTTTTATATATATTAATCATATTTAGTATTTAATTTATATTTATTTTTCTTGTATTCTAATCTTTTACATGAAGGAATGAAGGACTTGATAGAGTAGAATGTTTGAAATTTACACTCAGAAAGAAAATGAGTTATTAAAATTAGGTTTATTTATTTTGCTACAAGAAAAATTGTTTATAAAGATTGAATTAGTAGTATTTAAATTTAAGTAATTAGTAAAAATCTAAATTTATAGTAAAAATCGTTTATTTTTTATTTTTAAGACCGTTTAATATTAATTCAGAAACTTATTCAATGAAAAAAAAAATACCATAATTTGAAGACTCTTAATTTCTAAAATATTTTATAAGTTAATGAATTTTAAAATATTTTATAAGTTAATATGTACCATAATATGTACCATAATTACATTAATAGTGTTTAAGACTTAATTACACTATTAATGTTCCATATATAAAAAATATACAATTTTAACCTTTTAATCTGGACTCTCTAAAATGTTGCAACTATATTACTTTAGTTCATTCGTGAATTAAATTTTGTTGATATGTGGTGTCGAATTGAAGACTAAAAAAAGATAATAATGATACCTATCCGACCTAATTGCAATTCAATGAATTAAAATAATATATCAATAATACCTAATGAGATCAATTAACAGAATCGAAATAGGGTAGATTAAAATCACTAAATTGTAATATTGGATAATTAAAGGTATAAAAATTTTATTTAAGTAAGCTTACTTAAAAAGCTTCAATTTGAGCTTTTAAAAAAATATAGTTTAAGTTTGAGTTATTTAACTTATTTATAACCTAAAATTTACTTATGTTATTGAATTTTTTAAACATTTTTTATTCATAGAATTTTATACTTTCTTATATTTACTTATAAAAGAGACGTACTTTCTTATAATATTATTTTTTTCCTCGTAATTTTATACTTTCTTATATTTAGTTGTAAAAAAGACGTACATTCTTATAAAATTACTTTCTATAAACAGAAAATAAAAATATTTTTATAAAATTTGTCATTATTTGAGAAAGTTTCCAAAAGTATTTTCAAATTATAATGATATGATCTATTTAATTTTATTTATTTTTATCTACGTATAATTACACATACATATAATTATTTTAATTTAATCAATAACTCCAAATTTAAATCTTGAACATATGAAACTTTAATCATTAAATATTTTTAAGAAAATTTATCCATACTGAGTAAAACTACCACTCATAAAGAAGTTATGTGGTTTCACCAATCTTAATTAACTTTAACTTCGATTTAAAATACATAAACCCGGATAAAATTTGGAAAAGCCTTCTTAAAAATAAAGAACACAAATAGATTTATCAATTAAAGCACAACTTTTAGCCTATCTTGAGAAGTTGGTGAGAAACTTGATTTGATCTGAAATAATCAACCTATTTTAGGAAGCTTCTACTTAAGTTAAATCAGTCCACTAATTACTTTTTTTCATCAAGAAAAAGATCTTAGTCCACTTTGTTCAGACTTTAAAGATAAACACTAATTAACCCAATACGAGATAATATATATAACCACGAGTAGCATACTTCAACCCAACAAGCCTTTCAGAAAACTCAGACTCTTGTGCAGATTGAGCTTGCTGTATCTTCTATGGCTCACAGCACTGCTTCTAATGACATAGCCATGACTTCATATAAATACAACTCTTCAGAGAATCAGTTTTTGTATTTCTCATACCTTCAGGATGAAAACCACAACGAATATCATGATGATGCTCAAACTGCGTGTAAAAGGGTATTGTTTTTTCTCATGCATGCAAACTATGATATCAGTATATTCAAATTCTTCTATATACTTTCAGTACCTACTTGCATTGCATTTTCCTTTTTCTTTTTTATTGTGCAGAGAATTATCTTGATGATGGTTATGCATTTGTGTTTTTCTTCTTCTATGTACAGGCCCTGAAAGAATTTTCCCAGCTTCCACCACCCATTGGGCTAAAATTCACTTTGACTCCTGAAATGCTGCAACCAAGTCAAGTTGCAGCAAACAAGGTTGAGAAACTGAAGGCTGTGCAGTTTCCAATGGATATGATCAGGATCGGGTACTTTAAGGTACGTAATTATTATATAATACTTGTAGGTCAAATGTAGAATGTTGAATGTAGATAGAAAATTGTTTTCTATAAATACTTTTGACCATTTTCTTCACTGAGTTCAGCTTCTTTTTACTTTTGGCTTCTATCGCTAAGTTCGACCCTTCAATTGTATTCTGCAAACGAATTTTGAAGTGCAGTTTAGAAGTTTTCATGGGTGAATCCTTAACTGTATTATAAATACAGAAAAATACAATTTGTATACACTTGAACAGATTTTGATGCATAGCCTTAGAGACAAAATACAATGATCAATTTCTTTACTTTTCTCTAAAAATAGTATTGATATAAAAGTTGAGTATGATTATTCTTGATCAGATTATTGAGTATAATTAACGACGTGCAGATTGAGGCTAAATATCCTTATGAATTGGTAGCTAAGTGTTATTACGCAAGACAAAAATTGATGTGGGAGATATTACACGATGGTCTCAAGTACAAAATTGAAATACAGTATCAGAATATATCAGCCATCCGAGCTGTTATCGAGGAACACTCACCTGGAATTCTCGAAATTGAGGTATATATTTTCCCTTCATTATTTTATATATATATATATATATATATATATATAA
>Ga0209489_104351_pt1 | contig 26218 bp, 7 predicted proteins | sample SiratrowhiteBW_FD_187527 | JGI IMG/M metagenome (GOLD analysis project Ga0209489, IMG submission 187527) | Root nodule microbial communities of legume samples collected from California, USA - Siratro white BW (SPAdes) (version 2) | ecosystem: Host-associated > Plants > Roots > Nodule | place: USA... | reverse complement strand
GGTTGAAAGGAAACCAAGGTACCATGGTTACATATGTCTCTATATGCTTCAGTATGATGAAATTGATGTGTTATGTGTGATGACTGAGTTATAGACTTGTATGTAATCATTTTGGTTGAAATGAAACTAGTGTACTGAAGATTGAAAGGAAATCAAGGTACCATGATTACACATGCACCTATAAGCTTCAGAATGATTGAATATGATTGTTGTTATGACTGAATGATGAATGCATTTGCAATCATTTTGATTGAAATGAAATCAGAGTACTGGGGATTGAAAGGAAGTCAAGGTACGGTGATTGCAGATGGATCATTATGAGGTTAATGAATTTGGAATAAAGTATGAAAGTTTGTGACTGAATGTTAAACTTAGTTTTATTCGACTTAAGAATTCATATTTGCATTTGTAAATCTAATCACTTCAATTCTTTTCACTCTTATAAGCTAAAAACATTATTTCGCTAGCTTACCCTTGCTTTTCTTATTGTTTTGTAAACTGCGATGATTGTACTATATACATGAGCAGGTGCAGATGGAGGTTTAGGAGCACCTTAAAGATGATATACTCTTAAATCGATCTCCTTTTGTCTTGTATATATGTTTTTGTTGTAGTTAAAGACTCTATGACCTTGAGATGGTTTTCCTTTTGTCATGAGAATAGTTATACATAACTCTGAGGTATCTGAACACTTTTTGTAGTACCTTGAACTTTAAATGGATGTTAATACTTGGTAACAGACAAAAGTTATAGAATTTTTGGGCTATTACAGAATAACTGCAAATTGTCAACCAGAAAACTTATAATTTATTGAATATATTCTAATTTTATTATTATTAGCATAAAACTATATATAGAGAAAATCTAACAGAGTATGTAGACCATTTTGTCTCTTCTGTCTAATAACAATAGTGTAATATTCTTTGTGAAGTTGTTTACCAAACAAGGAAAACCAAAAGAGAAAAGAACTCATCTGAATTATAATATTCTTAAAAACACATAATGTGATTCATTTATTGATTTATGGGAACAACATGCTTAATTTGAAATGATTTGCAAATCTTTGAAGGGATGTTAATTGCTTTCGGTCGTACTTTTGAGATATAATCCAAGTATAGTTAACAGTTAAGAAATATGACGATGGGACCACCTAGTCTCTCGGTGGGTATCCAGAGCATGGGGGGTTTAATATCTCTTACTCTCTAATTTGACATTTGTTAAATTTTAACCTTTGTTACTAAGTAATTATTTGAGAGTAATATTTTACGTTTTATTTATCATAAAGTGTTTATATATAATTATTTGGTAAATTATTAATTATTCTTATTTTTTTAAAAAAAGTTAGTCTCTTGCTTTTTACTTGTCTTGTTTCCAAATCTTTTTATATAATTATTTTTTAGACGCCAGTTACATGTATACTGTGAATTTGAAACAGTTTTAGAACATTAAATTTATTTTGTCGGTGAAAAATTGTCAAACAAGACTTTAAAGTTTGAAAAAATAAGCAACGACCCGTATGAATAAACAATTTACCTACATAAATCAACAACTATAAGAATTTACCTTAGTATTATTTTATTTATATTTGTGGTATGTATATAATTATAGTGTAAGAAATGATTTTATAATAAGAGTCTATAGAAAGATTTGGTAGTTGAAGGGGTCTTCAGGTGGGCTTTTAGTTGAAAACAAAGTGTGGGGTGTGGGGTGTGGGCATATCAAACCTAGAGTCCAGATAGAACACAAATAAAGAAAGAAAAAACTCTTTCTTCTTTGCCAAAAACAGAACCTTATCTTTCGCACAAAGAAATTTCTTTTTTTCTCTCATACCCTTTTGTCCATCTACCTAAACGACCAAATTTTCAACCTTTGTTTCTCAGTAGTAAAACCTAGTGAAAAGGTAAAGTGGAATGAGGGTAAGTCATCTTCTACTTCCTTTCTTTGAATATCCATTTTCCTCATAAAAAAGGAAACATAAAATAAGGTCAATGAAAATTACATACATATGTTTGTTTTGCTGTCTAACTACAAATTGTAATATCGAGTATACTTTCTCTGGTTAGATCTTAATCGTTAGTAGCTTAAGAGACACGTGGTGGTGATTCTCTCAATAATTCATCCTCAACCTTTGAATTCTTATATATCTAAATCACTTTCAGTTTAGAGGAGTTAGATTTATCATTTTAAACTAAAGTTTTCTATCTTTAAGAATTATGAATATATGATGAAATGTATAAAAATTAGGTTTTCGGAAATTTAAGGGAATTGAGTATTTTGAGTTAGTTTCAGAATTTGACAAAAAACAAAATCACTTAGCATGGTTTTCCTTTGTGTGGAAATAAATTTGATCAATTTCTTAGATTTTATAATATGGAATGGATGGTTTAAAACTAAAACGAGATTCTTTTGTTATATATTGAAAACAAGTATTGATTTGAGTTGTAAGAAATACAATCTAGATTTTTTATTTAGCATGATAAAAAATTATACGCGATGAATTATTGAAAAATATAAGCTGCAATTGAGTTAAAGGTATATTTAATATTTCTTTTGGCTTTTTGGAAATAATTTGATATTTTCTTACCACAGGTTTAAATTGCAGAATTTATACATAATTTATTCAATAGAGCTTAAATCGCCCAACGTATTTGAGATGATAGTTTTCTCGAGATCTTTGGTAATAAATTTTATTTCATTGAGCGAAATTGTTCTAGTGACAAATAAAAAATATTTGCGTTCGATGAATTGAGTATGAGAAAATCTTATTTGTATTTGTCAAATTTTATTTAGGAAATTTTAATTTTGCTAAACGAATTACTAAAAAAATTGGTATTTGTTATATGTTTATATTGTTTAAGTGACCTTTATATTTTAGTTCGAAAGTTATTAAATAAATTTACGAAAATATTTTGAGTAATTTCTTTAATGTTTACAATTGGATATTTGGTGAGAGTTGATTTTTTAAAGTATGTTAGTGAGTGATAATTTCTTAAATGGCAATTGTTCTAATTATAGTTTATTGTGTATTGAGTAGTAAAGTTATTAATGAAATTAGTAGTATTATCATTTTTAAATTTATAATCAAAATATATAACTAAACCTATTTAATCTTAATTATATATTTTATCATTTAATAATCATTCTTTAACGAATTTTACGACTCAAAAAATTTCATGTATTTTGTCATTATGTTTCTCTTAAACTTTCACACTTTTATGGATATAATAAAAGAGTAATTGATGTTCACGTGGTTATAGTTTTTAAAATAATACTTTTTTTTTCTTGATACATCTTACACATTTAGCATAATGGTAGAATACACAAAAGTTAATGGTGAAATGAGTTTAAAAAGTTTAAGTGGTAAAATTAGTTAAATATTAATAATTGAGTGATAAAATATGGAGATAAATCAAAATATTCAATAATATAAATGTATTGTAGGCTAGTAAAATTCTGCTATTACGAGCTGGATTAGGGTATTTTTATCTAAATTGATTTAATTGAGTTTGTTATATAGTTTATGGAAGGAGTTTATTAAACTAGTTGATTAAGTGCTAATTAAGATAATTAGTAAAAAATTTCTTAACTAATAAGGTTGATAATTATGAACAGTGAGTCAGACCACTGTTATATGTATAAATAGGAGGACAATCCTACATCTATGACTACTATTGTCTTTCACTATTTGTTCGTATTCTTATTGGTACTCCTTCAAGTCAAGTTCAAGGAGACGTTTTGTCCACCAAAGAAACTTTATCTAATTCTAGAAGACATTTCAAGTACATGAAGTCAGTCCCACAATTGATTACCCCTTTGTATACCAACCTACTATTTTAGAAAGAAATATATATATATATATATATATATATATATATATATATATATATATATATGATAGATTGTTAAACAATTTGACACTATAATTTAAAATGATTTTGAAATTTTTTGATATAATTATAGTGGTGTAGTAAACTATTTGTTGATGCAAGAAGAAAATGATAATTTTGGAGTACAAAATACAAAATGACATAATTGAATTGACTTCTAACTCATTTAAAAATTTGGAGTGGATTGTGTACTATAAGTTAAAATAATCTTGTTATGCAAAGTTGGCCTAAGATCATTAGCTGACAAACATCACCATTGTGTACCATATGTTCTGCAAAATCTATTACAAGAAGTCAGTTCTAGCCACCATGGTCATGATGTTCTAGGGCGAGACGTACGAGTTGTCCTAGGCTGGGATGATATCACGATACTACGTCGAGTACTTGTTGGATACCTATAAATGATTAACAAGCCTAACCATAATTAATAATAAATAATCATCTTAAATCCATATATATATATATATATATATATATATATATATATATTGCCATAATTAATTTAGAATGTCGTGATAATCCAAATACACTATGAACAGTGCATGTGGATCTAGGTCCACTTTGAACTATGCATACAATTGTATATAGATATTAGAGTTTCATATATAATGAAAGATATGCTTTTAACAAACTTTCAAACTCTTTGAATACTAAGTATTAAGCATTAAATAACCTTTTACAAGTATTTCATCTTCCGCATAAAAACTGAGATCTCATCAAAAGATCGAGACCAAAAGATCTATTCCTGATCAAGTATTGAATCCGCTTAATATAAAAAAGTCTAAATCGAATAACAAAACTAGTACGAAAAAACAATTCGATAAATTAAAGTCAGTAATACACTAAAAATAACATTTTTTTCATCAACCTAATATTTCTTACACGAACACTTTTATAGGAATAATAAAGATCATTGGAAGATTAAAAGTTAATATTGCATCTAAAATACTATATAGTTGTGTATATTTTTCAACTTTTATATTTAGTTAAAAAGTGCTCTCGAAATGAGAGGAGTAAACTTATGCTGTTCAACTTTAGTATATATAAAACATTTTGCTTTGAATATGGGACATAAAGGGTGACTTTTATTTAGCACGTAAATTATTAGTTTAAGGTATGGAGAGATATTTAGAAGTAGAAAAAAGAATGAATAAAGCAAGGTAAGGGCAGGTGATTATAATAATACGCAGATAAGTCATAAGATTGCAGATGTTGGTCTAAGTGTCCAACCAGTTCTGTTAGTCATCAATTGGAAGAAGCTTCTTTTGCTTCAAAGTTGGACTCAAACAGTTGGAGAGAAAAAAAAACTGTTTTGCGGTTCTCTACTCTCCAACAGATTTGACAAATTTCTAGAAACCCCCCACCAACTCACCCTATTTCCTTGCGTTTTCCTTTACCATAAAATATTGCGTCTAAGTGCTAATCCACTTTATCTCCTTATTTTTTATTGCTTGAAGAACAAGAAAATTTTGGTATTTCATCTTCAGCTAATTAGCGATTCATGTGCTGTCAAAAGTCTATGTTTCGTAGATGCGGTTGTGGTCACAGGATAAAATTAGCCTAACCTGCTGTCAAAGTAGCCCTGCCACTTGTTTTGAACACAATCAGATAGGAAAGTTTGAAAACTATTGCATCATTTTCTCATTTACCAAAAAGAAGCCTCTCCCGTGTCATGCTCCACGTTAATGATCCCCCATGTCACCTTAATGGGACCAGATCTCCCTTCATCAACCGTACATTAAAAACTATTTTTCTATTATAACGTCCTATCTTTAAAATTATATCTTCACCATAATATACCCCTTTCTTTCTTACGACCATATTAATTATGTGACAATATGCTTAGCAAAATTGGAGAAATTTTCACACACTCGAAGGCAAAAGGGGAGAGGTTGGCAAAATAGTGATTATATATTAGACAGTGGAAACAAATAATTATATCTACCAAACAACTCAAAAAATTAATATTTTAATCATCATTTTTAATTTTTAATTTCAAATAAATGAATATGAATGCTTTTATTTTGAGGACGTGAAAGTATTTTCATTTTATTGGGAAAATGGATAAGAAACTTGTTGTAATTTGTTTGTATGTGCGGTGCGCCACACGTGCCGCCTTCCCCGCGCTAAACTCGACCATGCATGTTGACTTACACTCCGATAAAGCTAAAACAACAGTCCCAGTCACCTCAATTAATATCGACAATTTGACATAAATTGTGTCCCACATAGATTATTGCATTCCTTATCGTCTAAACTTTACAAAAAACAAGAAAATTCTCCAAGTCTGGTAGTAGGAAAACAAAAAAAATAAGAAACCATGAAGAGAGAAAAAGATACAGATTCAGAAGATGTTGAAATCTGTCATCCAAACATGACACCGGCATCTCGGCCATACAAGAACCAAAGAACAAAGTAGAAAAAGGAATCAACACTAACATAAAAAAACCTAAGTAGAAACTACGCATCGTGGGATATTTATAAGGTTATAAAAAACGTTGCGGGATGGGTGCTTGAGCCGCAGCGTGAAGGGTTTTGAGGTTTTGATTGCAATTGAGGAATGAATGAATCAGAATGAGGAGGGAATATGATCAGAGGACATCAACAACTGTTCCAAGTAGTCAGGACCAAGGTCTTCGAACACGACCGCATTGTCTACGGTACTCTGTTTGCTGTTTTTCTTGACACCAATTTTCCTCCGCAAGGAGTGTTTCCTCTTGAGAGCGACAACAGGGGAGCACCCTTCTTCACTGCTATCCCCAGCGTAGTTCATCTGCCTAAGCGATTCTCTAACGATATCAACGGGGAAGTTCAGAATAGCGGCGGACCCGCGCATGGAAAACGCGGCTTGATCGTAAGCCAAAGCCGCGGCTTCCGCGCTGTCGAATGTCCCAAGCCACACCCTCATCCCGTGCCGTGTGGAGTCCCTAATCTCCGCCGCAAATTTCCCCCACGGCCGCCGCCGCACTCCGCGGTAGGACTTGTCCTTTTGCACAGCCGCACTGTCTTCAGAGCCCGCTCGGTCGGCGGCGGGCTCGGCTGTGGTGGCGCCGGCGATCATGCCGTAGAGGAGCATCTCCTCCGGGTCGTTCTCGTTGAAGGGGAGGTAGCCATCCCAGGAGAAGGCCTCCGGAGAGGAAGATTCGGAGGAGAAATCGGAAGAGGAGGAGTTGAAGAAGGAGGATGAATCCATGTTTAGCAAACAAACAGAGTGAATAGTGAAAAGGAGAAGGAAGGTGTTGAGCTGCTCTGTTTTTCTCGTCTCTTTTGCTCTTATGACCTCCTTTTATACCCGGTTTTGGCCACGGTAAAACGGTGAAAGACGCCGCTAAAGCGAATCGGATAAATCAAATGTGGGGTGAAAAGGGTGAAAAACGCAAAAGCATGCCATGATGCTACAGGCAATTTTGCATAGTAGTAGTCTCTTTAACAAGAAAACTTTGTCTTTTTCTCTCTGTTTCACGTACATTCAATAACAATTCATTGTCTTTTCCTATCCTATTAATAAATAACATTGAGGTACCAATATTATATTTTTAAACATTAATAATTATATTATTAATGAACCTCTACATCAACCAATCAAACTTTTTTAACTGATATACAATTATATTAATCACTCATTGATCGTTATCTCCACATTTTAGTGATTAATCTCAGGAATACATGTCTATTTGTCTCTAATATATTTAATTAATCCATAAAATTATTTTATTTAGCTAAACACATTTAAAAATTAAATTTATCTTGATGTTAATATATAACTTTTTTTATATGCTATTGGGGGAAGGATCTGAAGCTATAACTTATACTACTTTTTTTCTATTTTATTGTCGATAGCTAATTTTATTAAATATTTTTAATTCGATAACTCAACGTTTTATTTTGGATGTGCTATTTGAATTCAGTTGTTCAATATAAATTTTTAGGGAAATCCTTTTGCAGGTTTACTAATCTATACATGTCATATACCGAGCTATGCTTATGAATATATATATATATATATATAGAGAGAGAGAGAGAGAGAGAGACACACACACACCGAGCTATTTTAAACTACGTAGAATTAAATATCATAGTTAAGCTCGTATTATTCAAAATAAAAAAAATTGTTTATGTAATATTGCTTTCTTACAAAATAAATTTGATTGGACCAACCTCTTCGAAGGACCAGGACACCTGGTTAGTCTCCAATATGATGGATTCCTCGTTTATACGTATGCTACATACAAATTATGTAATAATAATAATTAATAAAGGTTACCCACTTAGACTGTTGAATCTATTAAAAAACATCATTCAATTAATTAAAAAGAAGTGACTAATATTTGGCATTTAATAAAAGTGACATAACTTTATTTGGAATAAAATTAGAAATCCTTTGAAATGGAAAAAATATGTAAAGTAATTTTAATTTTAATGACTAATATTTTTATGTTTTTTGTTTTTTGAAAAAAAATCGTAATTAAATCACAAACATCATGAAACATTAAAAATTTCATAGAATTTTGCTACTAGAAACAAGAGTAGTATGATTTAATAAGCATGATATAAGATTGTTTGATGATAAAATTTGATTTAATGTTAAGTTAAAATAATTTGTTTGGTATTTATGAGCAGGGCATAAAGTTTTCGCGATGAAGCACTGTCTTTATGGAGAAAAAAGTAAAAAATGACGTAGTGGGGATGATATAGTGTGAGAAGTGGGACCCGAAGAGGGGGATTGATAAGCACACGTGGGTCAATTAAGTGGATGTGGATGGCGGCCAGGTCAGACATGCATTCTCCGGGTCCTGGCTGACATCATCTTATGACGCCATTTTTTCTTTAAGTAATTTTCAAGCATTTTACCCATATTATAATAATAATAATAATAATTATTATTATTATTTATTATTATTATTATTATTATTATTATTATTATTATTATTATTATTATTATTATTATTATTATTATTATTATTATTGATGAATGTCCCGGTGAATCCCCTCTAATCGAAAGACCTAAATAAATTATATTAAGAAAAGCGTGCAATTTTTTGGCAAATCTAACGGTGGGAAAGTCTAACATTTAATACTCTTTTATTGTTTGTTTCATGTTGTCCTTTTGCACTTTTCTTTAAATACATATTAGTAATCCCAAAGCAAACATAAGATTAAATAAGTCAGGATTAAATGAGAAAAAATGAAAATAAATGAAGGAAAACATTCTAATGAATGATAAAAAAATTAAATAGACAGGAAAATTTCCAAATAAATTAGACAAAACATAAGAACATTCATGAAAAATCAAAAGACTACTTTATATATATAAAAAAATATGGTGAGGAAAATATTTTAAACGAGTGGGGATGAATCATGTAAATAATGAAAATAAATGAAAGAGATCGTTAAAATGGATAAAAACAATTTAAATTGATACGGAAAATTATTCAAATAAATTAAGAAAACGTTTGAAAATTAATTAAATTTAGAGAAAACTATGATTAAGAGAAAAGATGACGAGGAAAATATTTTAAACGAGTGGGGATGAAAATCACGTAAATAAGAGAAAAGTATAAGGCACAGGTTATTTGAAAGAGACACAGAAAACTATGAGAATGAGACAAAAATTCGGAAACAAAAATTATGTAAGTAGATGAAAAGGTTGAAACAAAAATTTACTATTATATTAATTTTAAATAGCTAAAAATTTAAAGTAATTTATTTATGATATCTTATGCTTTGTAAAAAAAAAAAATACTACTACTAAATAGATAATAAATAAAGTGTTATGTTACCATGTGGGACAATTGAGTTTTAGGGCGAGAATGAGAAAGACAACAACTATATTTATTTAACATACATTTTTAATGTAATATTTATTTTCAAGTATTTTATTGATAATCAAGACAATTATGGTGGAGAGATAGATACAATACAACTATTATGAATGAGAATTTTTAAAATATTTCATTTAACTGTAGGATCTAAACCTCGACAAATTTGAGACTTCTAAAATGTCGGTTGATTCACATATTAATGGATATATTTGTCATGAATATATAACAACTTCAACAATTACATAAAATCAAATGTAAAATGATACACCTACAACTTAATTATAATGCATTATCTTTTGTCGTGATAGATATAAGTTTTTACTTGACATTTTGGATTTTTATCTCTATCAAAATTGTCTTTTTCAGTATTTGAAGAAATTATAATATATTTCTTTAACCTCACTTTTTATTTTTATTTTTATTAAAAAAGGTATTTATTAGTATTTCTTAATTCATTTAAGAACTTTGGCAATGGTTTCAATGTTGTTTGTGTTATTTTTTGGGTTTATAAAGTGAAAATAGTTTAAAACTAAAATTAACTTGTGTATTTACATTACTTTTGACAGCATATTTTTATTTGCTAATGCATGAGTTTAATAATATAAGGTTCTATATTAGTTTTTTAAGAACTTGTTTCTATTTTATGCATGACTTAATCTAATTTTGAAAAACAAATATCTACAATTACTTATATCTTATCGCTAAATTTATCAATAGATCCAATTAGATAGAAATGTACAATACATTATAAAGAAATAAATATTTTTTAAAAGATTTTTCAGGATTATCACTTGCTGTGTGTTTGAATATAGGTAGAATACTTTGTATAATTTATACTGCTAGAATATATATAAACTACGAAAAATAGTAATATTTTGTTTTATTATCTCACATAAAAAATTAGTAGAGAAAATGAGATGAAATAAATTTTTGTTATTATATTTCATTCAATTTTCTATTGATCTTTTTCTCTTATTTAAATTTTATATGTATTAATTTATTAAAAAAATTGATACTGTTACGAGATTTCTTTAAAATAAAAATAAACTCAAAAGCTAAACTTAATCATAATTAATTTAGCTTTTAACATATGCAAATTCGGTTATCTCACTCAAAATTTAACTAATTGTTTTTATCTAAATATTTACATGATGATTTAAATTATATATTGTAGAATAGGATTAAAATGACATAATTTGAGTAGATAATTTCATTTAGCTTGGAAGAAAGTCAGAAAAGAAAGATACAATAAAATATGTATTTTTTTAAATTATGCTTATTTTCATCACTTATATAATTAATATCCATATATATATATATATATATATATATATATATATATATATATATATATATATGGTGACTTTTGATTATAGCAATAAGAGTGTGAAAGTTGTTAGAATAGTAGTATTGGTTAGAAAAAATATTAGATGGTTAGGTTGCTCTCTTTGTTTAGTTGATTTTTTATATGTTATTTGAGTGTTAAATTAGTATTTGAGTTCATTAAAGTTTGGACTCAAGATCATAAGTGTATAGAGGCATACAGGTGGTTGAGCAATAGGTTTCAATGTTTAAGTGTGGAATTAAAAATTTTAGTAGTACAAAGACACTATTACTTTTCTCTTTGGAAGTTCCTCCCACAAACAAGTAAAGAGAAACTCAAGTGATATTGACAAGTAAGGGATGTCTTTATTGCTTTGCTGCTCAACTATTATCATTTTGCTTAATGATATTGATTGTAAATCATCCAACTACCATATTCACAAAATAAAGAGGTGAAAGATCTAAAGCCTTGATTAGCAGATTGTGCTTAATTAAGTCTGTTTGGGCCTCCAACCAATCTTTTTGGACCACCTTTATCTTAGAGAAGACCACTCTAAAGTACATGAAGCATAATAAAGAAGACCTCCAATCCACTAAAAATAATAAATAGAGCTATGGTCAAGGCACATAAGAAGACTAGGTTTTAATTGACTTCAGTAAGAACAAGTCTTACCTTTCACAGGCCTAACTTTAGTATGTAAATTTGTATAGAATAGTTTAAGAAAATTTGGGCCATGTATTTGGATTAAGTAGTTTAGAATAATTGAGCTTTGTGTTTGGACCAAGTAAACTATAATTTTGGATCTTATATCTGGGTCATGAGTAGATAAGTATTAGAATAAGATAGTGTAGTCCATCCAAGGTTACAATTGGGCTTCCTTCAGCCCAATGCAACCAATAATGGTAATTGTAATACTAAGAATTATTATTCAACTGATACACCAAGAAAGTGAGTTGAGTGAGAATTGAGTGAGTAAGTTGTAACCTCTGTGATAGTGAATTTTATCGTGCATGTAAATTCAAGTTTGTTAAACACTTTAATTGAACCACATTACTTCTACAAGTTGATTATTCTAATTTTCTTTTGGTTACTTACTACCATATTTTTGTAGCTTCTTTCTTTGTTATTGATATTACACTTGTAAGGTGGGCGATCTTACAGTGAACATGTGCATGTTATTCAATAACATATTATACGACATGTAAATATATCAGTCACGTCAAACTCCCACACTAGAGCATACAACAAGTTACACTTGGACCATTATTCAAGAATACAAGAATTATCAACTTTATCTCAACTATTCAAAGTAATTTGTTATATTTGACGCCTTTAGAAAGACTCATATTAAGCATATATTATATGTGACTAACACATAACCCACTAGAAGTATATTGAAAAAAATTCATCATCAACTTCCTATTTTGAAGGTGATTTGTTGCACATACTTTGCAATAGTCTAATGCATAGACCTCTTACGCTTCTTAGCACCTGTTGTCTTAATTTATGTAACCAAATCATCAGTAAAACATATGACATCCCTTTTTTATAACGAGTGATATTTAATACTATAACTCTTTTGTGTCATGATATTATCTCAAATAACCTTTATAACACATCTATAAAGGGTCATCACACTCGTATAGGGTTACACACATGAAAGAATCACCAAAAACCACAAAAGGTCACACACTCGTAAAAGAGTCTTCATATAAATTATATATAATATGCATCACAATGTATATCACACAAGATACATGCATCTCTTCATCATCAACAACAACATATACATACACACATAAAATACTTGCATAAATCAACATAACAACATTTCATTGACAAAGACACATTGTTAGGGTAGGTGCATCTTACCTGAGTGATCTTAATTCCTTACACAAAGGAAAACTCCTTTTGCTTGAGCCCTCATCTCTTGAGTGTGATATTAGTGATTCTATTTTGTTATATAATCCAACAAGTTTTAGAAACATTAAACACACCCTCTCATCAACACAAGTGTGACTATATTGTAGCGTGAATGTCAACAAATAGTTATGTGGACTCACAAATTCCAAAACCTCTTGCACCAACGTCAGAACACCACACTTGAATTATTATTATTATTATTATTATTATTATTATTATTATTATTATTATTATTATTATTATTATTATTATTATTATCTGTGATCGAATCAGTGATTGGATTTGTGACCAAATTTGTGACCGAATTAATGACTGAATTAGTAATCGAAGTTGTGACTGAATTAGTGACCGAATTTGTGATCGAATCAGTGACTGAAATCACTGATCGAATCTGTGACCGAAAAATTTGATTTTCGATCACTAATTTCAATCACTATTCAACAATTTTCTAGTAGTAATGTACATAATACAATCATCATAGTTTACAACACAACAAGAAAAGTAAGGATAATCTAGTGAGAAGAAAATTTTGTAACATACCCAATGCATCCAAAAAGAACAAACCATTTTAGTCATTCATAACAATTTCTTTAAAGACTAACATATAAAGTTTCAATACCAAGTACATCATTCACATAGACCACACATGGATCTATTTTCAATCACAATCCTTTTGATTTCATTTAATCATATTGACTACATATCGACCCATTTCGAATTCTAGTACCGTGATTTCCTTTCAATCTCCAGTACTCTGATTTCATTTCGATCATATGAATTTCATATGAATCCATTGTCTTTTGGATACTGGTATTAAGCTAGCTACTTCTAGAGACCAACATCTAATACATCCATCAAGGATAAGGATAAGTTCAAACATCCAATATCGAGTGACTATTAGCGGTCCCAGTGTGTATGAACTCTCTTATTAGCTTCTCACCACCTGATATCTTAGTTTATGTGACTTAGACTATCAGTGAAGCTAGAAGATGTCTATTAAAACATAGATGCAAATACTTAATACACAATCAAACAATAACTTATACGCTATCCAAAATGTATCTTACTTTCAAACACATTTCATCATTGACATCAATACTTACCATTCAATTCACGATATATGACATTAAAGAACCTGTCCAACATAAAAAACAACACAGAATATCACTTCCATACAACACATCAAGTAGTATGAAGATGGTTTAAAATCATAATCGCTAGGCCCTCAATAATAAAAGATCTTTCACATAAGTTTCTAACGTTAATAACATTCATAAACATATGTACTAAGTGATGAATATTCAATAAAATATAGACAAAGTTGGTAATGAGTTCCAATATAAAATTACTCCTCTTGCATAGTGCACAACTCACATGTAAATTACAAAGCACAAGGAAAAAATAGATTCATAGTCTAAATACATTCATAGGACACCTTATCACAAACATAAGACATTTATTTCAAAACATTCTTATCAATAATCATACATTTCAACATGTTCACACAATAAAAAAAAATCAACAATTTCATCAAATAATTTCCCTGCAAAAAGAAATTGAAACTTGGAACCATACTTCCTTCACATTTAGATCTTCTAACTTAGGGTTATATTGAAAGAGTTAAACTAACTTCCCTTATCTGAAAAACTCAATTTTAAGACAAGTTCAAAGTTAAATAGTGATATAGTTCAAAAATTTAAGAATCTGGAACAAATTATTCAAACATAATCAAAATTCAGTATATAATAAAATAAGTTGAAGGAATATTTTTTTTAATTGACTTAAAATTTAATGACTAAAACCTAAAAAAATAAATTTAAAATAAATAGAAAATTATTGTCTTTGGAAATCTAATTAGATGATATGATCAAATTTTAAAATAGATAGAATTATGAAAGAGAAAGCTGGAGTAAAGGAAAAGTTTGGAAAAAGAAGAGTAAAAAAAAAAAATAAGAAAAGAAAGAAGAAAAGGAAAGTGAGAGAGGGAAGGGGCAGGGATTACAACCTTAAAATTAACTACTACCAAAATTAATAATTAAGTTCATTTAATGATATTATTTTCGTACAATAAATATATATTTATTAAATTATTTTCAATTATATTTATTGATCCATGTGTATAAAGATATTTTTAAAAATAGTGACATTAAACAAGGTTAAGGTGATTTTAATTTGTTTATATTTAAATTTACCAAAGATATATAACCCATTTTTGCTAATATTTGAACAGAGAGAACAATGATGAACAGTTTAAAAGGATTTAATTTTGATAGACATAAAAGATTGAATGATGGAAACCAAATTTAGAGGAAACAAAAATATATTTAACCTGGTTGTTCTATTCATATTAACAATTATCTTGATATATTACTATAAATGAGTTATCAAATGGCCATATATATCTTCAACTTTCAAAACATTATTTTTCTACATTTGTGAGGTGCTCCCTCGACTGCAAATTGATTAACTTTTCTAAGATGAATGGAATAATAATGTGATGAAATAAAATTTGTTAAACGATTATAGTTTTGGTTGAAACTTGAAATGTGAAAGGTATATATTAATTGCTGCACATGGTTGTCAGTGAGTACCAAAAAAAATTGACCCTTTTATCTCATTCTCCTATGTATACTCCTGAATGAATTTTATTGGAGAATCGTTTTGTCATGAGAAGTCACCATCCTTTTTTGCATATAAAGCTTTCAATCACGGTTAGAAATGGGTGCATTGAATGGTCTAGATGCATGCCCCTTTGAACTTGTTTCCAAGTCACCAAAACTAAGATTTTGGCTAAATGTGTTAAAAATACTAAAAAAAATAGACCATATTATTTCGATTAGGACTTTTCCTTTCGGCTTTAGCACACCAATACGCATCTTTGAAATGAAAGACTTTCATATACGTGCAGCTTCTACGAAAGCCCATTTTGGGCTTAACTATTATTTAATGTCCTTTTCACCAAACAGGAAAAACCAATTTTTTTCATTTTTTGCTAGATATAATTTCCTTTGAATTTTAGTTTGGTGAATGGTTGAAAATAAGCGTACTTAGCCTCTTAATTAATTTGAATCCACGTATGATTATTTCCTGGCCTCAAATATATCAACTATTTTTTATTAAATTATGTTATTAATGACCATTTTAGCAAAGATGTGTTGATATCATGCACAGGTAAGGGTTCAATAATTTGCATTTGGAATATTCTTTATTTTTGTGAAGGAAAGTTGAAGGAAGACGGCTTTCCCTTTTGCATGGGGACAAGGATGCAGATCTCCTCGCGATACCATTCAAAACGACAAATAATTAAGGTTTTGACTTTTCTCCCTTTCTTACTCACAAATATGGAGACGTTTAAGGGATGAAAATGGGTGACATAGGCTATGAAAAATCTACGCTTTATGTTTTAAAAGAAGTTTGTTAATTTTGATAAAGTGACTTGTTTATATAATATATATGTACAGTTGTTACTATTAATAGTATTTTTTATAATAAAAATAACGTCATTTCATGTTTTAAACATTTGGTTTATTTAATATGAAATTTAGTTGTTATATTATTTACAAAATAATTAAGATATTTTTAGGATCAAATTGTTAATTTTGGAAGAATTATATATATATATTTACTTCTTCTCATTTTTTTTCACTTTCCATTATAACGACTTAATATTTATTAAAAAAATGTTAATTTTAGAATAATTAATAATCATATTTTTTATTTTTTTATTTTATGGTAAAATGAACATAAAATTTATGTGTTTGGCATCTTTAATATATATATATATATATATATATATATATATATATATATATATATGACTTTTTATTAAAATTGTTTTATTAATCATACTTAATACAAGAACAACGAGAGGAGATAATACTTTAAGTGAAACTAAAAACTCCAATAGAGTTTGGATGATTTCCGTTTTCTTTAGTTTTAGAATGTGTAATATATATTATATTATTTTGAGGTACATATATTCATTATAAGAAAAAAGCTGTTTAGAGACCAAGTTTTAGTTATCAAATGAAATGGTTACTAATTGTGATCAAAATAGTCACTAGATTAAATTTTGACTGCTAAATAACTATAAAATATAAATTTAGTGACTAATTAAGTCAAGATAATTAGTTTCTAACATTAGCTACCAAAGTTTTAGTGACCTATACCATTAGATTCTAAATTGGTATTTAATTAAGTTAGAGACTAATTTAGAATCTAATGGTATAGGTCACTTGGTAGCTAATGTTAGATACCAATTATTTTGACTCAATTGGTCATTAAAATCAATCATTACTTTTATTTTGTAGTTATTTAACAACCAAAATCTAATTTGATAACTATTTTGATCATAATTAGCAACTATTTCATTTGAAAACTAAAAATTAATTTTTAAATAATAATTTTCTTGTAATGATTCATGACATCTATATATTATTATTATATAAAATATGTATTAGCTTTATATAATCATCTATTGGTATGGTATATTTTTTTTCAGGACTACAGTTCAACTCTTCATGTTGTGGAAATGCTATCATATAGAATTAGAATTTTGTGGCCTTATCTTTTAACTATTGCTATGATGATATTAAGTCATATAAAGTTGTTGTGAGCAGTAATCCACTCGAGATAAAGTGTCACATCTTAAACTCTATCTCTTATTGGTTATATATCTAATAAGTATATATATTAAAGATAAAAAATCATGTTGTTGAGTTTTATCTCTTGTGAAAAAATAATTAATTACTAAAATGTATATGATACTAATCAATTATAAAATAAAAAATTACTTATATGATAATTAACCTAGCATTTTTGATGGGTGGACACAAACTTCCAAACTCAAAATTTAAATAAAATATAAATTAAGTAGGTAGACCAATTTATAAGGAGGAAGAACAGTTTTGAAAAATATTAGTTATTTTTATGTTGTATAGCCCAAAGCCATGCTTTTGCATAATTAAATTTTACACTGCTAGTTTTTGTTCAAAGATCTCTTGACAAGGAGTTTAAACAAATTCTAGAATGATAATACGTTAATTAAAAATGACTATGTTTTATTTTTCAGAAGTTGTCTCAAAACATCATGTTAATTAGTCACTAAGTCTATCAACATAAACCAATATAAATTAAACAATGTATAATTAAATATGTAAAAATTTTAAATATAATTTATGGAAAATATTTTAAAAATAAATTTTGACAACAAAAACTATGTTCAACACTGAATTATGTACTTTTTTTGTAAATATGTGTGAGTTGCTATTATATACGATGTCATATTATATAAGTTTTAGTTTTAGAATGTGTTATTTTAGTAGATTCAATAATTTTATATTTCTTAAAAGTTAAGATTAATGGCAATTTAAATATATTTTTTTCATTTAATTTTATGAAGTTTTTTCTAAAAATAAAATTGCAATAGAGTTTTGAACTTTAAAACAAACAATACTCTAAATCCTTTAAAGATATTATCTCAACAAACTTACGTTAGAAATTGTGTGAAAATGAAAAAAATATTTAGAAAATAAATCCTTAATTTACTTAGATCTTAACTAATATATTTGTTTCGATACCATTTTTGTTTCGATACCTTAAATACGATGTCATATACCTTAAATGTTAAGCTAAAAATAACTTATATACACTATTTTCCCCTAATCCACAAATATATTTTAATAGGATAAAACATTAATTTTTATAGTCGACAATTTTTTTTAATATAATAATAAACTTGAACAACAACGCATCTTAAAAATATTTAAAACTAGGAAAAATTTAATAACAAGAGACTATATCGTAACAAACAATATTTAAGTCTCATTAGAAGTCAACACATTTAATATCTATTAATAACTGAAGCAAAATTAGAAATGTGGCGAAAGAAACTACACTAAGGTTTAACTATTAATGTGTGATTTCTTATAAAGTTTTTATTTAATTCTCTAAATCTTCATCAATTTGAGATTAATTTGTCAGTATTATTTTTTCATGAGCTTTCTTCCTTTGCAGAGATTATAAGGATTACTCTCATTTGTTACCTAAACCCTAAACTTGTGTACTTTTTCTTATCGTAAATCTTTATTGTGTAAGATGGAAAGTTAACATTTTACTACAGTGAGTCTTGATAAGGATATGTTAATAAGACAAGTTAGATTCAGTTTAATTTGAATTTTTATTTCTTTTAAATCTATTACATGTATAAAATCGACAATTTCTAGAGTCAATTTTGTTAACATATTCTTTCAAAAATTTGCTATCATTTTTTTAATGAAAATTTAGTTTTTTTAGTCTTTTATTAATATGTAAACAGTAGTCAACTTTGTAATCATTTTACAAAATTTGCAATAATTTGTTTAGTAAAAAATCAGATTTTTTTTTGTCTTTAATCAATATTTGACCTGATAAGTCATTATAATTATTTTTAATAAGTTTTTTTAAAAGTAATTATTCTCATTGATTGATTGTTAAACTGTATTATCTAAAATTAGTTCTTTTCAATTTTAGTTAAGGTAATAGAAAGTATCCTCCTTCACCATTTTGAGGGATCTCTATTTTATTTTTGTTTATTATTTTTGCATTAATTGTCACCTAAAAAAATGTTAAAATTTCAAGTAATTTGATATTTTAAACATTTTTTGTTATGTATAATTCAGTAATACATTGTTTTTTCATTTTTGTAAACTTTTGTTTCAACGAAAGAGTGATATAAACTACTTTCTATGAAAAAAAAATTAATGGAAGAGATATTTATTCTTTTATCTGTTTTTCTAATTTTTTTTTCTAAAAGTCTCAATTTTATTAAATTTAAGAGTCTCCAATTTTATTCTTCCTCCATTTATCTAGCTTCAGGTACTTCTGAATTTCTTCTATTTATTTTACTCTTACATATTTGCGACTTGTTTCCAATAATATTTTGTTTTCTTCATTTCTATTAAAAATAATGAAGAGGTATTTTTTATTCATTTTTTATCTTGGCAAGATGTAAGAATAACGTGATTTGCATAATCTTTTGAAAACAGTAATTCCAGAACAATTTTAAAAAAAAGTAACATATGAATAATCAATAATTAAAGCCAACTATATTATATATGCTATACAGGTTTACACTTAATAATTTGTATTTATAATATTTTTAAAATTAAATTGAGTTTAGCGTCAAATTTTTATGCTATATTTTTAAGTTCTTTTAATTTTATAAAATTTTAAATTTCAATTCACAAGTTATATACGGTCAACTAAATGACTTATCATAAAATTACATTTAAAATGTAATTTAATATAATAATTTCAAATTTTAAAGATATTTAATTTTATTTTAATAATTCTGGCAACTTTCACAATTAGAATATTTGACTTAAAAAGATAAAAGTATAATTATAGGTAATTTTTAAAATATAATTATGAATTTTCAAATTTTATTTATTTTCAAGCTATATATTTATTTCTTCTTCAAATATATTGTTTTAAAAAGTGAGTCTTTTTTACTTTTGACTTTATGATGTATTTCATTGAATGTATTAAACAATTGACCATAATTTGAATTAACTTTAAAGTGAGAAGAATTACTCACGTTATTATTTGTTAACTTATAAATGATTTTCTTTGTAATTTTTATCATTTGTTAACTTATAATTGATTTTTTTATAACTTTTATTATTTTTACTTGGATTATAAGTATTGTCTTCTCGTACTATGTAGGTTTATTTTTTTTCAAAGGTTTCTTGTATTTGTTTCTTTCAATATGTGGTTTCATGTTGAAAAAAGTATAATAATGTTTTAATATGATCATATATTCAAAGTATGTATATGTGTTAATCATTGTTCTGGTTTTTTAAATCTTTGGACAAACTTGCTTTTATTGTTGTTTTTCAACAACCTTGCAAAGTTCTTTTCGTTAACATATTTAGATTTTCATAATCTTAATTTTGTGATTCTTTTTCTTTCCCTATTGATTTTTCTTTCACTATTTCAACCTTGAAAACTATTCATTTTTTCTTTTAATCTTCTATTTTGTCTTCTTTCAAATCTTTCAAGTTTCATATCATGTTTACTAAACTTACCAAATAATGTATTCATAGATCCATTAATTTTGATATAGTTGTGATATTTGATTGTCATGCTCTCTTCAAACTCTTTAAAATTTTTATTTCCAACTCTTTTCTCATAAACTTCTTCCTTAATACAACAAATGATTTACAATACAAGTGAATCTTTTATGACATAATAAATGCTTTTACTTTGAAATATTATATTCTTGTCTAACAATTTTTTCCTTCTTCCATGTTTGACTTCTTTGATTCCTTCATCTATCACTTCAAAAATATTATGTATCTCTTTGACACTTGCAAAAAGAGAAACACAATATAAAATTTCAAGAGTAAGAGACTAATAATATTTTTGACTCTCACATCATAATGTGGACAATTACTTTAATATACACTTCAAAAAGTAAAATCTTTAAATACTTATATTTTCTACAACTTTCATGAGAACAAATGGATCATTCTTCATTGTAGGAACAACTGGCTCCAGAAGGAGGGTTGAATGGAACTTGAACTCAAATCGCTATAAACAAGAACCACCTAACAAAATCATCTAAGGTAAGAATATATAAGCATATATGAAGCAATTTTATACTGGTTCACCCTAATCTCTTGGGCTACGTCTAGTTCTTTCTTAAACAAATCGTTCAAGAGGTTCCACTATTCAGTAAATAGTTACAACGAGTACACAAACCTCTCCAGGTTACAACAAGTACACAAACCTCTCAAGGTTACAACAAGTACACAAACCTCTCCAGGTTATCTGAGTACACAAATCTCTCCAGCTTATATCGGTTCCAATCTCCCCCTGAGATCAAGACCACTCAAGATTGAAATAAACACTCTCAAAAGAGAGAACAACGAAAGCTCACAAGGGTTCACTTCACAATGGTGAAGAATTACATAATGTTTTCACACAACCCAAAACTCTAGATACTCTCAATAACAGATTGACAATAAACACTCAGTAGATACTTTACTCTTCAATGTATTATATGATGTATTTCTCTATTTGCTTCTTGTTCTTGTATTCTTCAAATTGAGATTGTTCCTCTATATGTAACATTTTAGAAACTAATCGTTAGGATGCTTGGAAAGAGCAATCTTGACTTTCTGATTTACTGGAGCTCAAATTGGAAATATTTCTTTAATTTTGATTCTGCATTAAACTTGATCAATTCTGGGAAATAATTTAAATAGCACAAGATATGTTTGATTTGAAACAATTAGTCACATTTAAATACTCCATAAAAGTTTGAATAATTTTCATTATGAACAAATTTGAACATTAAAGCACAACATGATATAAAATCTGATTTTGATATTTATGTGAAAGACACTTTAATTTGTTTTTCATATTTAAAAACAATTTTAAAAATATTTTCGTCTTATTTTAATTTTAAAAAAATTAATATAATAAAATAATAATAAAAAAATACTTATCTGGATTTACAGTTTTGTACATACTCATCATGGTTAGAGATCTGTAAATACTACTGTAATAGACATGTAAGATCATCAAATACAAACACATACTTAGAGTATTGTTATCATCAAAACTTTATTAGATGATTAGATTATCTAAAGGGACTTTAGACCGTCTAATAATTCAAAAATTATATCTTAAACACCTTTATCAACTCATTTTAATAATAAAGGTTTTCACTATGTTAGATCTAAAACTTTGAATGATTAAAAACCTAACTCTTAGGCCAATTGTAAGAAAAAAAAGTTGTTACAATGCCAAAAAAGATGTGAATTAATGTTTAAAAAAAATTTCAATTTTGTTAATAAAACCTTGGAAATTTTTTTTGAAACATTTGATTAAAGGGTTACAATATAGAGATTAAATTGATTTATTATCCAAAAAAATCTATAAAACACAAAATAAGAGAAAAGATAAAGAAAGAAGGACACAAAACAATTTACGGGTTTGATTCTTCTTGAGTTACACTCAATTTCAATCACCATAATTCAAGTATAATTGTTTCACTCTCTTAAAAATTCATATTACAAACACACTTTACATGGAAAAATGCAACCACTTTGGATTGCAACATTCTTAAAGAATTCAAGAATACCCACAACACATGTAGACACCTATTACATAAAATACCAAACTAAGGTATACAAAAATTAGAGGTTGCAAAACGGGCTAGCCTAACCCATTCAGGCCACCCAATTGTTAGCCTGCCAAAAATAGATTGGATCGGGTTAGTCTGTCATGCTTATATGGAATGAAATTTGGAAAGCCTCTTCCTACAACTCCATGATATCATCTTGCACCTCCATACCATATGCGAAAAGATCAATTTACCCCTAAAATTAAATTTAAAATCTAAAACTACCCTTCACCCCCAAATCGAATCCCTGCACCTTCTTCCTTCACATTTTCCTTTTATTGTTCTCCTTCGCCTTTACATTTTGGTTGTGCTACGCCGTTCTCCCTGCATCGTTCTTCGTTGACCTTTCGCCTAGATACATTGACATGATGGTTGTTGGTGGTGCATGGCAGTGCGTTCACAGTGATTGGGGTTTGAAGATTGAATTCTTCTATGCCTCCATTTGAAATTAAAGCATCCATTCAAGAAAAGGTAAAGGTTGTTCTGTGTTTGTTTTTGTATGATCAGGTAGGTGTATTTAAGCAATAGTAGACAACATCGAGAAGAGGAGTGTTTTTTTTTTTTGTTTTTTCTACAGACTTTTGGATACTACAATCCTGAAGATAAAAGGTTTTTTTGAATAACTTTCAGATTACAGAATTTGGAAGCTACTGATGTTTTGGAATCGTCTTCTGGATTGTACAATCTAGAAGTAGTCTTATCAAACATAACATGCTTCTGAAGATAATTTCAAAGCACTAATAACTTCTAAATTCTGCAATCCAAAAATTATTGAAAATATTTTTTACTTTCTGTATTCTACAATCCAAAAAACAATTCCTCTACTAGATTGTAGAATCTAAAAGTAAAAAGTAATTTCGAATGACTTTAAGGATTCTACAGTCCAAAAGCTTAAAAAAAATTATATAAATGCTTTTGAAGTCTAGAATCCATAAATTAAATAAAAGACTCCAAAACGTACCTCGACCACGAAATTACACCTCAAACCACCGCCCACAACCTTCGAGCGCCTATAACAGCCACCATGACCACCACACTAACACCAGCACCTGCCTATGACCGTCGCCAACCAAGTAAATGCACTTTTGAAATTCTTCAACACCCATTGCCACCACGCTTCAAACCTATTGTATTTTTTACCAAAAAGGTATTTTAATTTTTTTGTGAAGGTTAATTTTGAAGCTACAAAAAGTATGGAAGTGCAAGCTGATATCATTGAGACGCAGGAAGAAACTCTCTGAAATTTGTAACTCATCCTGAATTAATATTTAAATAATTAATTATTACTTAAAATAATAAATTATTTTTTACAATAATCAATTATATTATAATATAATTATTATATGCGAAAGAACAATAATATATAATATAAGATATTATGCTTTAATATATTCAAACACAATTCGTTATGTTCTAAAATACCTTTTTAAAGTCTCTTAAAAACACAATAAATAAGAAAAATGAATCACAAACTTTGATTTCAGGTTTCTGTTATAAGAGAAAATTTTATTTAATTTCAAGAATATAGGATATTGTTTGTTGTTGTTTTGTTTTCGTAATTTATGAAATCATTTTATTTTTTCTCATTCTATCAAACTTTGCCAATATTCAACATGCATTTACTTTTCCGTTTATAATACGAGCCTGAAGGTTTATAAAATAGTTAGTCACCGATAATATGCCAAATAGATGCAGTAAACACAAATAAACTATAACAAAGTTGATTATTTATAAATAATTGTTCTTTAAATAACAAGATAACCTATACAATTGGATGTATTTTTGTAATTGAACTATTTTGTGTTTGGATTATTTTAAATACTTGATATATATGAGATAAAATAATATTTTTATTCATAAATAGTAATGAGAAAATATAAAATAAAATGAATGTTGGTGAGGCTAGGTCTAGGTCTAGGTCTAGGTCTGGTTTTGTCCATTAATAAGACAGAAACCAAATTAAGATAGAAAAGTCCAAAATGAAATGACGTCATAGAATAGAAGTAAAGAAGTTATATCCCCACCACACCCTTTGAATAGGTAGTTTTAGGCAAAGAAGATGTTACAGATTCATGGAACATAGTCCATCCCTCCCCTTTACCCACCAAACTTTCCTTTCCAACTCTTTTATCATTATCACTCTCCCGTGCCCTTCCCACCAACCTAGTCACCTCCTTTATCTTCATCACGTGTCGCTTGCTACAACTCTTTTCTTCATTATTCTAAATGTGTTTCACAATGTCCCTCTACCACAATATGCATCATTTATAACAGCAGGGGATAAACCATCAAATTTAAACAATATTCTTGTGTTTAGCCCCATTTTCTAACCCCTCTAGAATCCAAGTACGATGTTTTCTTTTGTCATCATAAAGTACTACATCGTAAACGTCAAACCCACAAAACTATTCAAATTAATATGTATGGACTCTTGCGTCTTGTTTTACAATACTGATTAGCTTCCTTACTTATGACACACTATACGAAGTATAGTATAAGTGTGTCGTGGATTAGACATCCGAAGATAATGTGGCTTTAAGATAACATCCAAATTAAGTGAGTAAAACTCACATTTAAAAGTAACACAAAATTAATCAAAAAATTAGAATAGGTCAAATTTACTCTAAAGTGAATAATTAAAAAATAGTTTAATATTAACTTAGCATAGGGTTTAATCAATTGACATGGTAGCATAGGGTTGACGGACGCTTAATGAAATGCTATAATCAACGACTTGTTAGATATAAAATATATGCAAATCTTAGCATGAGTTTGTGGTATAAAAAATTCTTTTTACATAGGGCGACACATATTCATTATTTTGTATTATTAATTTTCGTTATTTTTCTATTTGTGTTAAGAAGTTATGGGATAAATTTTAATTTTTTATTCTTTTTGGTTTTTTTAATTTTTTGGATAATAGATAATATTTAATTCAAATTGACCTAAACGTAACTATGATTGTTTAATTCTTATATTGATTATGAGAAAATTAAAAGAATTAAAATTGAATAATAAGCGTTAAAACTAATTTGAAGGAGAAATATTCTTTTGAGTATTGTTTTTTTTTTTTTTTTTTTTTTTTTATTTT
>Ga0209489_104346_pt1 | contig 26261 bp, 16 predicted proteins | sample SiratrowhiteBW_FD_187527 | JGI IMG/M metagenome (GOLD analysis project Ga0209489, IMG submission 187527) | Root nodule microbial communities of legume samples collected from California, USA - Siratro white BW (SPAdes) (version 2) | ecosystem: Host-associated > Plants > Roots > Nodule | place... | reverse complement strand
TTTTTCTTGTTTTTTTTTTTTTTGTTCTGTGGGAGAATAAATGCATTCTGTGTAGTATTCCGATTTCACCTTCCGCCTCCTACATTGGGAGTTTATCTTTATCATTTTCTCTCCAAATCTGTGTGAAATGCTTGAAGTTGTGAAATTTAACTTAAGGATTTTTCCTTCATCTGTTAGGTCTGGCCTTGTTGGAAATCAAAAGTGCTTTTAATGATACTAAGAATGTGCTGAGCAACTGGCAAGAGTTTGATGAGACTCATTGTGGATGGACTGGTATCTCTTGTCACCCTGGCGATGAGCAAAGGGTTCGCACAATGTATGCAAACATCACATGCACTTCATTCTGTTACCTTTCTTTTTCCACTTTCTCAGCTGAGTATGACATCTTGTGTTTTGTTCTTCAGAAATCTGCCATACATGCAACTTGGAGGAATTTTATCTCCCAGCATTGGTAAACTCAGTAAACTACAAAGATTGTAAGTAGAAAACACATTTTTCCCTCCACCATTGGTAAACTGGCACCCGAAACTTTTTTTAATTTTTCATTCCATTCAATGGCTTGTAATGAAACAGGGCACTTCATCAGAACAGCTTGCATGGAACCATTCCTAATGAACTTACAAATTGTACTGACTTAAGAGCTCTGTAAGTGAAATGGTTCACTTCTAGAGAAGTATTTATCAATTTCCTAAAAGTTTTGCTGCTTTGTGTTATGCTGATGGTAATGCGTCTTATCTGATTGTATAAAAAGGTACTTGAGGGGTAATTTTTTTCAAGGAGGCATACCGTCAAACATTGGAAATCTTTCATTCTTAAATATACTGTAATTCCTATTCCCTTGCTTTTGTCACTATTCCTTTATGATTCTTTGAACTTGTTTCTAGATTTTGTTTTTGGATTTTGTTTCTCAGCTGCATTTTAGTTTATTTGCAATTTAATTCATAGTCTAAATACAGGGATTTGTCAAGTAACTCGTTAAAAGGTGCTATACCTTCCTCTATTGGCCGTCTCTCACATTTGCAAATTCTGTAAGTCAGTATAGCCTAAACATCTCTTTAACAATGGTATTCATAACTTTGTGATTCATTTTATACTGACCCTCCTTGTCTTAGGAACTTGTCTACCAATTTCTTTTCTGGTGAAATTCCTGACATTGGAGTACTAAGCACCTTTGGCAACAGCTCGTATGTATTCTTTCCTTATGGTAGTTTAGATTATTTGTTGTAACATGTGAGTGGTGAAAATTGTGTGTCAAAGATGGAAGTCAATATTACTTTTGATCTCTGAACTTCTACTCTCTATCTTTTAATATGTAAGGTAAAAAAGAAGTCATTTTGTGTTTTTAAGTTTTCTTGGTTGTTGGAGTTAGTTAATGCGATTGCAGACAGCAGCTAATTGTTCTGACTGGACATAAATAATGCGAACTCACTTTTCATTAACACTACTAATTTTGAATTTCTTGTTTTCTCTATATCAATCCTTATGTTAATGTATTGGCAATATGAGCAGCAAGTTGGTTTTATTATATCTGTACTTTCTGTACTTTAGCATTGACAAATTCATTGCATGTAAATAGGTTCAATGGAAATGTAGATCTTTGTGGGCGTCAAGTCCAAAAGCCATGTCGGACATCATTTGGTTTTCCTGTGGTGCTGCCCCATGCTGAAAGTGATGAAGCTGCAGGCAAGTCACACCTTGGATTTGATTTTTCTAAATACTATCTAATTTACTCGATTTAGAACTACTATACATATTAAAGAATTATGGTCACTGTTTTGTATGATAATCCTTATCACTTCAATATATGCAGTCCCAGCCAAAAGGTCTTCACATTACATGAAGGGGGTGCTAATTGGTGCAATGGCAATTATGGGTCTCGCACTTGTCATGATCCTTTCATTCCTCTGGACTCGTTTGTTATCAAAGAAGGAACGAGCTGCAAAGAAATACACGGAAGTCAAGAAACAAGTTGATCCAGGAACAAGTAAGAAGAGTGGTGTTTCAAATTTGACATTCTCCTGTAACTACTAGAAGGAAAAAAGGAAAGACAATTTCCTCTTTATTTATAAATGCTGACATAATCTTTAACAGGCACAAAACTTATTACTTTCCATGGTGACCTGCCATACACATCATCTGAGATCATAGAGAAGTTGGAGTCTCTAGATGAAGAGCATATAGTAGGATCAGGAGGGTATGGTACTGTTTACCGAATGGTGATGAATGATTGTGGTACATTTGCTGTTAAACGGATTGAACGAAGTTGTGAAGGGTCTGATCAAGTGTTTGAAAGGGAACTAGAGATCTTAGGGAGCATCAAGCACATAAATCTAGTAAACATGCGTGGTTACTGCAGGCTTCCTTCTTCAAGACTCCTCCTTATCTATGACTATTTGGCCTTTGGCAGCTTAGATGATCTCTTGCATGGTATGATTCATTTTAATATTCACTGAACTGTAAAAGAGTCTGTTTTCCTATGACAGATGAGAAATATTTTCTTGAAATTGTACAACAATCAGTATATTATCAAGGCGGTAAATTTTATTAAATCTATTGTATATTTGTGATGACTCCTCCTGTAGCTGTGCAATTTTCTAATAGTTCAGCAATACTTTCTTCAGAAAATACTCAACAAAGACGACTACTGAACTGGAGTGATCGCCTGAAGATAGCTCTTGGTTCTGCCCGGGGTTTGGCTTACTTGCACCATGAATGCAGCCCAGAAATTGTTCACCGTAACATAAAATCTAGCAACATACTCCTTGATGAAAACATGGAGCCACACATATCTGATTTTGGCCTCGCAAAGCTTTTGGTCGATGAAGAGGCCCATGTTACCACAGTGGTAGCTGGCACATTTGGGTATTTGGCACCAGGTATGTCTTTAGTACTTCTGGATACTTGCAGGTGGCCTGGTTATCCTTTGTTTTGGGCTTTTGGGTTCAAAGTAACCATATTCCATTTCATTCTTCAAATATTTTCAATTGACCTATGCCAAATGTGATGAAAGAGTCCCGAATGACATGCTAGATGATTATTTCTAATGTATAGCATGTATTAATTGGCCAAATGCTAATAAATGCTTGGGATACTATTCAAGCATTCGTCAAGTAGTACCGTAACAAGACCCTAGTAATTATTCAATAGTGTATTAAGTGATTTTTCTAAATATAAAAAGGTAAACTAGTGATTGAGTGGTGGTTTATTATTTACGTGTCAACCAGAATATCTACAAAGTGGAAGAGCAACTGAGAAGTCAGATGTGTATAGCTTTGGAGTTCTATTACTGGAACTTGTAACTGGAAAGAGGCCAACAGATCCTTCCTTTGTAAAAAGAGGTTTAAATGTGGTTGGTTGGGTAAGCTTTTTACCTCTCAATGCAAACCACTGGTAACACAGGAAAGTTTTAGGAACATAATATACTAAGCTTTAGGAAATTCTTTGCAGGTGAACACATTACTGAGAGATAACAGATTGGAAGACGTGGTGGACAAAAGATGCAGTGATGCAGATGCAGGAACCCTTGAAGTAATTCTTGAGCTAGCAGAAAGATGCACAGATGGAAATGCCGATGATCGTCCGTCAATGAACCAGGTGTTACAGCTGCTGGAACAAGAGGTTATGTCTCCTTGTGCAAGCGAGTTTTATGAGTCTCAGTCAGATCACTGATGACAAAATCCAATTATGGATGTCGTTGCTATTTCCACTGCACCATTTCTGTGTGTCCCTTTTCCTTTGTGTGGCATTCTAGATTACTTTGTCTCAAATGTGAATAGATTTGTCAATTATCTGAAACACTTGTTGTCCCTTCAAGAACTAAAGGGACAACTTAGATATTGCAGTGGGTTTTTGTATTTGGAATGACCTCCATTCTAGCTATATGAAATGTTATCACTTTCTCATACAATTTTGGCCAATTAGGCATTCTTAAAGGTGAGTTTTTTGGTCAACTATTTCCGCAGACCATTAACCGGCAAAGTTAGTTTACCTGTGCCCAAAAGGAGGCCAGAATAGTTTCATTTCATATGCGTTATTATCGTCTGTATGGTTATGAAATGCCTAATAATTTTTTTTCCTAAACAAACTCGAAAAACACAACTATGAGAACTGTTTGATCCCTAGTTTCCGAACATTATGGTTACGTCACAACTGTCTATCAATGTACACCAAACTTGAATCTCTACTTAAATTCATTTCACCACTTCCTAACTTTTTCGCCTAATGTGCAGATTGATAGAAAGTCCGTTCCTAAGTAGGTCACCAATTTTTAATCTTTCATATGATTGAATGAATCGAATTCCGAGCTTATCATTATTTTCAGTTTAGTTTTCTTGAACTGTTAGTATAATAATTTACTTGGTCAACTAATTAGTAACTAAAAATCATCATATATATGATAGCAAAAGTAATTATTGCAAAAATTGGCATTCTTACTATAAACATTTTATTTTTAGACTATGGTATAAAACATCTTTAAACTTAATCTTTCAAATTAATTTTTATTTTTGAATTAAAGGCCTAGGAGTACATAATAAAAAGACTAATGATTTCGAAGCAAGAAAAAAAGAATCTGAAAGTTGGGCTTAAAAAAAAACCCAAGTAGAGGTTGGGTGAGGTACCAGTGGTGGTGGATGAGATAAGATTTTGTCTTGTTTCGCTGTCTTCTATTATGTGGGGTGTGCAATGCAAAGTCATAGGTAGTTAGAGCATCGAAATTAAAGTAATAAGGAAACAAAGGAAAAGGTAGTTTATTTAGTAGCTTGGATGTTCGTAACGGGCGTCCTTTGGGTCTCTTCAAAGGCTTGTTCATTTTTCAACTCTCAACGGCCGTCGCTTTTCCACGATCCTGACCTCACCCTCTCTGTTATTTGATAGAGGGTCTTTGAGAATCTAAGCGATCAATCCAAAGGTGAAGACTTGAGAGATGAGTCAAATGTCTTCTGGAATTGCTGGTGTTGGCAATGTTGGCACCAATTATATGCTCCCATTATCGTTACCTTCATCATCTTCATTTGCTTCTTTGTGTTTTAACACCACCATCATACGCAAGGGAGTAGTGTTGGATCATTGGGCAGGTAGTAACTGTAATCATAAAGAAATTCGAAAAGGAAGGAAAAGAGGACATGGGATTGTGGCATCTAGCAACGTTGCTTCTCCATCTATATGGGATGATTGGAAGCCTCTCAAAGCCCCTTCCACTCCTTCCCTCAGTGACATTCTTTGGCCCTCTGCTGGTTAGTTTCTTTCCCATCTCTCTCTTGTTTGTTTTCAGGAAATTCGAAGTCATAATTTAAATGGAACCACCCACTATAGGATCTTCCTAACTATACCAATTAGATTTGATGCAATCTCGTAATTTACATAAATCTGACAGCTTTAAATGTTTCTCCTTTTAATTAAAAAAAAAATTCAACAGGGGCATTTGCGGCAATGGCAGTATTGGGAAAGCTGGATCAGTTATTGGCACCAAAAGGACTCTCAATTGCATTTGCACCATTTGGGGCTGTTTCCACTGTCCTCTTTGCCACACCCACTGCCCCTTCTGCCAGGGTATAACTTGCTTAACCAATTCAATGCACTGTGTGTCTAAGTTTTTATATGCTATTGGACATTGTCAACCATCACAAATGTTCATTTTTTACTGATTATAAGAGAAAAACAATTTATCAGAATCTTGCTTATTCACCTAGTTGTTAGAGTCATATGTTTAGACTGATAGTGGTCATTGTAAAAAAGAATAAGACTTATACCCTTGGTTCTTAGCATGCTGTTGCTATTCATATCTTCAGACAAATTCTTTACTTCAGAACTAAATAATCCACATGTGATTATGCAGAAATACAGCATGTTCATGGCTCAAATAGGTTGTGCCGCAATTGGTGTTTTGGCATTGACAATATTTGGGCCCGGATGGCTGGCCAGGAGTGCTAGTATTGCAGCATCGGTTGCTTATATGATTTGCACCAACTCCGTTCACCCTCCAGGTATTTTTTTCTTCAATGTTATTTTGTTGTCGTTTGAATAAACTCATTAAGCTTCCAAATTTTCTTGTTAACTTTATTTCAATGATACATGTAGCTGCTAGTATGCCATTGCTTTTCATTGATGGTCCAAAGTTCCATCACTTGAATTTCTGGTATGCTTTGTATCCCGGGGCTGTGGCATGCATTCTACTTAGTTTGGTGGTAAGGAATCTATTGTTACTTGACACATACATTACTGCCGAATGAATTATTCATTGCAAAAGTTTGCTAATTGGAAGACCCCAAATGGTTTTTCAGCAAGAGGTGGTTATATACTTGAAGAAAAATTTCAAATTTTGACCGCTGCTCTGCACACTGATACATCTCTTCTGCTGTCTCTTCTATTTAATTTCCCGAAGGGCCAAGAAGAACATTCTTTGATCAGAATCATAATTGTAAGTAGAGAGAATCCTCAAACCAAAATCAACTTGTGCTGGATTTTTCTTCGTGAGGCAAGTCCAAAAGTGGAAATTAGATGGATCTTCTCTGTTGCAGCATGGTATTGGTCTTGCAATGTGTTCATGGAGTGTATTTGATCCGAAAAGTATTTGACTTGTAAACATTGCATATCAAATTGTACCTCCTGTATTAGACAGTCCAAAGCCTAGAGCATGCATATACATATCTAAAAGTGATCTAAATCATGAAAAGCCGGAACAAAGTGCAGTAAAATAGTGAGAAATAAGTGAATAACACAGTACATTATCTAAAAGCATCGCCTGTTGCATCAATCAATGCCTGCAAATTTATTTGATATCTTTGCCAAGGAAGCCAGTGATTGGGCCAGAATGGGAACTCCTAATACAAAAGTTGCTCCAATAATGTTAATGTCATGTAATCCATCCTTATCTAACATCTTCATACCTAATGACTTCCTTGTGGGCTTAATGTGAACCCACATGTGTGATAGTGCACAGCTCAACTTTCACTAGAAAAAAAAAAAAACATTACAAAAGATTATTCGTACCCATTGTGAACACTCCCTGTGTTTTTTTGTACTTGTTGTCAGGGAAATAATTCCCATTTCATTTTTTCAAAGTGATTTTGAAATAAACTAACTTATGAAATAAGGTATTCTAAACTTGTACTTGTAAAGGAATGATGTAAAGTGCTAGTGAAACATGTATAATTAAAAGGAAAAACTGTGTATGAAATATTAGATTAAATTAAAATTCAATGACAGTGTAAAGATTATTTACACTATCATCCAATTATTTGTTTTTTAATAATTACTTTAAAAATTATATGTAAAATATAGTTTCTAATGAATGAAGTAATATTTTTACTAATAATATATTGAAAGACCTAATCACCTTTCCTATCTCTATATTGCAATTGTGCAATTTACTCCTAAATATCCAATTATGTGAATTTAAAGACTTAAATCACATATTGGAATTGAAGGAAGACTTGCTTTGTAGAATTGAAATTCAAGAACCATAATACAATTAATCCTATATGAAAATTAAAGTGTAAAAAGTGAATTTTGATAAAATGTAGATGTGAATATAAATGATTGGATTGGCTAATATGAAATGGAACCCAGCATCCTGTTCCAATCTTTATCCGATACCCGTGCAATTTGAACAGAAGCAAAGCAGAAGAAGAAAAAGAGTTGAATGAAAAAGCTGAAGGGTCCACAAACAAGAACCCACTAACCCAACTACAGCAGCCGTGGCATGGTCTCCTAAAAGTTGAAACACAAGACACATAAACTCCCTTTTATTTTATAAGGGGCACCACAGTGGAGCATATTGAATTAGAAAATGGTTGTTGATTCTGTTCTGTTGCATAGGAATGGGTGGTTGGTGTTAAGGTTCATGAACACGCTATCAGATTCTGTATTGTAATGTGCCAATTCTGATGCAACCTTGTTCAAGTGGGATCTTAAACATCACCAATTCACTTCCTTTTTTATACAAAAAATACTCTATTAGTGAGTGGGTCATAATTCTGCAACACTCCTATCTCAAATAGCAATATCACAGTCCTTGTTAATTAGGTCAATAAATCCAATCATTAACTAGGGTCTCATTTCTCAAGTGAATTTTGTCTCTTCAACGACTTCTTGGCCACACTACTTCTTCATCTATACGCATTCTTTAGTTTGTCCAAACCAGAAATGAAAGGGGAAAATAGGGGGAAATCACAGAGCTCTGTTAATGCGATGCATGAGATGATGCATGAACATGAGCTCTGATGTTAATGGATAGAGTTTGGGTTGAGTGTTATATTATTTCTCTTTTTCTTTTCTTTATCTTGAGTTTGGTTCAGTGTTCAGGTGAATCAATTTTGCTAGTGAGCATTTGTTAACCAATTTTAATTAGTTATAATTCATTATAGTAATTTATGTAAGAATTGGATAGTATTCAACTTTAACTCTAAATTTTACCTTAAAAATAAAAAAATTAACAGAAAAGATCACAAATTTAATATTTTAAAGATTTTAAATTGAAAGTAGTATAAATATATATATATATATTTTGACATTTTCTTAGTGATTGTGCATGGAATTAGTAGATAAGTTAAACATTATGTAACTGTAATATTATAATCACGATTTACTTATATTTTTTAAAATTACAGAGAGCAAACAAGTTATTTCATGAGAAAAAATTTTAAGTAGTGTTACTCTATCACTATCTCTTCATAATGCATTTTATTAGTCCAACATTAAAAAGTTATTATAAGATTAAGTCTTCAAAATTTATACATTTTCAAAACTAGTTGATGCTTTATTAAATAAAGCTATATTATAATGTATAGTGTACTTTTTAAAGATATGATTAAAATATTGACTATATGTTTTCAAATTTATTCGTTTAACAGATTTGATTACAAAACTCCAATGTTAACGGTCACATAAAAAATATATAATATGAGAATAAAAAAATATTATTAGCTTTACAAGTTGCTGGAGCATGCGAGAAAATAAAGTTACGGTGAGAAATTATTATTGGTTTTTTTTCTTGTTGATTTTCATTTACTATCTGTTTTGCTGAATTTTAACATTCACCTATTTAAACCTTCCTTCCTTTTTTAGACATAGACAGGTATTTCTGCTTTAGAAACCAAAGTACTGTGTAAAAAAATTAAATATAAAATTGAAAATCCCACATGCAATGAAAAGAAAAGAAGTAAATATCCATAAATTTATTTTTTTAATTTTTAGATTTTTCAGCCTGTTGTAAACCGATAATTTAATGAAGCAATATAAAAAATATGGTTAACTTTTTCATTTGTTCACATCATTTATCATTTGATCATACTCATAATTTACACAAACATTCAAAAGCATACTTAGAAAGCTAAAACTTTTTGAAGATTACTGTTATGTCGAGAAAGCATAATTATTACATTTCTAATTACTACTTAGTGATATAAATATATTAACTTTGTTTTCTAATTTATATTGTTTATTTGATATTTTGCACATTCTAACTATTTTGAGATACTTTTACTGGATATATTTTCTAATTCCAGAATAATCTTAAAAAGCATCAATGTTTTAAAGTTGGAAAAAAAAATCAAAGGTCATTTTTTTTATGATTAAACTCGAGAAGTCAAATCATGAGGTTTTTTTTTTACAGTTCTGGTGTAAATTTACACGCTTTTTTTTATGAATCTGAATAAATTATGAGTTTACTTAAAAAGAAAACTTGTCTTATTCAAAAATTTATGTTATCAAGCGAGTTAGTAATTTTTTTTTTCACGTTAACATTAAGATCGTGCTAGGAAGCACAATATTCATACTTTTTTTTTCTACGGAGAGATGTAATTATTTTCAAACTTGTCCAAATCTGTAAAAGAAGGTGCAAATTTGCACCACAATTGTAAAAAAACCCAAGTTTTTGCCTTGCTCATAATATGCACAACTAAGACGATAGTATGGCAGCACGTATCCCCGGTTTAGTCTTATTGCTCGGTTGCAATTTGTGGCTGTGATACTAGTATAAGCCATCAAGTCATAAAACCAAATTGGTGGATGCTAAAATAGACAACACCTTATTCATGTCCATTGCCTTTTTCTTCTTCTTTTATTGTAGAGTGTGGTTTCTTTCTTACTCAACCATGTCTATTGATGTCAATCCAAGAAGATTTTCTGCATATAACTCAATTTTGGACAAGATGCTTGGAAGATTATCTTTTTCGATATAGAAAACACTTATTTTCACTCTCTTAAATTGGATACTTTCTTCCATTCCTATGTTTCTTTTATCTCTATTCTAAAGCACCTATAATGGTTGTAAAATCATTTGTAGGTATCCAGGAAATTTTTTTGACGGGGACGAGAGGAGGAAAGAAGAATAACAAGATAAAAATTGTTAAAAACAATTAACAATACTATATATTATTTTGATATAGTAAAATGTCATATTTTTGTAACTACACTAACTCGTAATAAAAAAACTAAATTCTTGGTTTTGGTTTGGTTTTTGTTGTGTTATGTAAAGAAAAATTGAAGGAGGAGAGTGGTAAGAGGACACTGTCATGAAGTACTGGCAAACAGCCTTACAATGGGTCCAACGAAAGCAACCCAACATATACGTCTAATCTCCTGTCATGTTTAAGGTTAAAAAGTGGCCAATATTTTTAAACATTATTTGTTATTATTATTATTATCGCTCAGAAACTTTGTTTCGTGTTGTGTTAAATTTGTTTCCCAGAAATCATTATACTTGTTCAGTTTCTGGGAAGAGTCTATGTAAAGAATAATTTATTTTATGAAAATGAGAATATATATACATTATAAGAAAATAAAATACAATTAATTGTTATTTAAATAGTTGAAATTTAAATTTTTAAATTTTTAAATGCTTCATCCGTCTTGTCTTTTGGTACCACTTGGAACTCTTGGCGACCATGACATGACTACTTTCTTTCCCTATGCGCAATGTCTCCCTAATCTTCCTGAAAATGCTAGTTTAAATTTTTGAATGATTGGGTTCAGATTTTAACTCTGCATTCCTAGCGTTTCATCTTCAATAATCAATCATCTCACACTTATTCCATAAAATAAAACAAAAAATGTGCCATAAATCAATGCCAGTGCTGTCGCTCCTGGCCCTCTGTCTTGTCATTTCTTTTGATTCCTTCATATTTTTTCGCAATATTTTCTATACATTATCCATCTACCCTTTTTTATAAACCTAACCTATTTTAAAATGTTGCCAATTAAATTTATCATTTTCAGAACCAGATCTGTTTATAAAATAAATAAATGAGCTTATGTACGACCGTACCCAACACTAAATCATGAACCAACATGGTGTGTTCATCAGCTGACACTGAATCGTTATAATGGAGCAGCATAATTTTACTAACTTTTTCTATTTCCATAACATTTTCTTTTCATTTATAAAGTTTTAGCATGAAATTTTCTTTAAAAGGATCAATCAAATACTAATAATTAGTACTTTAAATTTTAGAGAAATGTATTAAATTTGCACACTTTATCTTTGTATTAACAAAGGCTTATTAACGATGCTTATCTTTTGGGTGTAAGTTTATATAATAATATGGGAGATTTTTTACGTGGTGGGTTCATAGAGAATCGCAGAGTACAAGGCACGTGGCAGATAGGTCAACGTCGGGTGGGGCCCAGCATGATGTGTAGATTCCAGTGCGGAGTTTGCACAAGCCATTTGGTGTGGCTGCTCTTAATCTGGCTCGCACCTCTTGATTTTCCTCTTTTTTTTGTTTGACCGAAGAGGAGAGAAAAAAAAAAGAGGTGGCAGGTGGTGGCATGGTGGCCGTACACGTGGCAGAATCTGGATGAAGTGTGGTGGGGGTTGACCGGTTGGTAGGAAAGCGTTTTGAGAAGGCAGGGCATGTGGCAGCTTGTGAATGGATCTTTCATGACACGCCGTAAAGCATGGACCTTTCCTCACGCAATTTCCTTCCAAATATTACTCAATTAAATTAAATTAAATTAAATTAAATTAAATTCGTAATTAACACTAGAGATGAATGTGAACAACATGTTGACCCTTATCACAGCCATTCTCAGCCACCAATTTCAATTATTCTACCATTAAGGTCCTCTTCTCTCCTTTGTTACTTAGTATTAATAATAATCATGTTTAACATCATCATCATCATCGACCCTAGTTTTTTAGGGTTTTGTTTTACAACCCAAGTATTACAAATACTCCCAATAAAAAATTAGGAACAGTAAAAGAGATGAAAGATTAAGACACATGTTCATGCCTTACTATAAACACCATTTTTTCTTTCTCTAAATTTTCCTGTTTATCACTTTGGCTCATAATCATCCATCTCTTGTTATTCTTTAAAAATTCAGCTTATACATGTGACTGATGTTTAATATTTGAATCGGGATTATAGTATTTTTACTTTATTTCATTATTTTTTCTTGCTTTATAGGCAAGAGATTCTACACTTATCTTCAATTTTACTTTATTTTTAAAGTAGACTTTTAATATATTTCATAAAAGATAATCACACTTAAGTATGAATATTTATGTTGCAATTAACTAATGAAAATATAAATGATGTCGCGTGTGTATGTAAGTACGTATATTGTTTATAAACATTCCAAATAAAATCACTTCTATTCACTGTATCTGAAATTAAAATCTTCCTTAAAAGTAGTTGCACATGGATTATGTGAATTAATTACTGTATTATTTGCTTATCTGTTTTTTCCTTTGGAATAGACATGCATACTCTTGTTATGTGACAAAATTCATTTTTTTCCTCGAAGTATTTAATGTGGTTAAATATTTGTTCTATCTCTGATTAAGTAAAATTAATTCTCAGTAACTTAATCGACGTCATAGCTCATTTTGATAACTTAATATTTTCTATTTACAAAAAGATATACAATATTAAAGATATGTAATAAAATTATTAACGTTTATTTCTTTTATCATTTCACTTTTCCATTGAAACATTAATCTTTATGCTAAACATTGCATAAATAATCATCTACCTATTAATTTAGATAAAATTAATTCATGCGATGTCTTATTTAGGTTTAAATAAAGAGAAATAAAAAAGAAATAAATTAAGAAAATGTAGCATTAGTTCTTCCCTAAATCTACATATTAGATGATGCATTAATTATCCTAATAAGAATGTAGTTGATATGACCGATCAGTTGAAATATCACTCAATTAAGAGCCTAAGGAAACTCGTCCACTTAAGTCATATATCACTGGATACATGAACAGACTAATCCTAAAAACATATCTATTTTGACATAATCATTTCCTCGAACATATTTTGGGGCCAAATCCCATAAATGCATTGTACCTTGATACACAAAGCTACTACTCCTAAAAAGCGGGTGCGTATTAACCCTTCTTTGATTTATATATAAATCATTGCATCAATAGTTCAATGAAGGTTTTAGCTTAAGTTTCTCAAGCCATATAGTTAGAACAAAAAAAAAAAATCAATGAAAGAAAAATTTATTTTTTTGTTATTTTTGTAAAATAAAAATAAGTGAGAAATATTATTTTAGGATGGTGTAGTTTAATTATTTGATAAAAAAATTAAATTATTTAATAGTATAATACTTATACTCCTTGATTTATGCTACAGCACAATACAAACATTCAGAGATAAATAATAATTTTTATTTTCATTTTTTTATGGTCTTAAATTATCTCTCGTAGATATCTAACTACCAACTTTAATTTTCCTCCGCTCCATTGTACGATCATCCCACTAAATTAGACCAAAGAAATGATCACCTCAATGTAAATATTCCTCTTCTTGGAAAAAAAAAATCCCACTCTCTTATAATTTTCGAAGACAAGAATAAATGAATATTTATATTACTATAAAATTTCATATCCCAAAAGGAGTAGGTTTCCTGTTTTAATAATTTACTCAGGTAAGAAGGAAGGAAAAAAAAACGTTACAGGTGAAATATAAATTATTAATTACTACGAATAGGTACAAAATTCTCCACAAAAGGAAAAACTTCCAAATACGTGGTGTTCTCTTTGGTATTAAAGAAATGTTCCAAGATGCCAAGGTTCTCACAGATGTTCTTGAGATCATGAGTAAAGAGTAAACGAGAAGAGAAGTCGGTGATCCTCGTTGAACGAATAGCCAGACATTTTTGCCCAAGTCACAACGAAAGTGACACTCCTTCTGTCACAAAACTTAAATGCTCTGAACTTGGAAAATTGGAAACAATTGCAAAGGTGCAGGCAAGTCAACTTTGACATGCAGGGTTGCTTACAAATCCAAACAACAGGGACCCAGAACTCCACAACCCAAGGGAAGAAGAATCATACTCATACTTCACACTAAACACTATTTTTGGATTTCTTATTATAATTTTGTCTGTCCCATTTCTTCAGCTTTTCAATTTAAATTTCTTCATTAAACTAAATCCAGAATTACATTCTCAACAGGAAAGCATGCATTATTTAATTACATTGGAACCAACAGCTTCATTACAAGTAAACAAAATGCGGCAAAAACCACCATCTCTATCCTAATAAAGCTATAGTGATTGATCTGACTTATTGCCCATTTATAAAGTCTTGACTAAAAGTGCAAATACTAAATAAACACTACACACAGCACAGACACACAAAGATGGGAGAAAACTTAGTACTCCCAGGTCCAAAGGGCATGATCTTCCTCCGAGAATCCAAAATTACAAGAACTTTCTGTGGGGTCGGAGTAATCCGCATCTTCAAGTTTCGGAAAGAGGTACGAAGGGTACAGACTCTTGCTGAGGTTGTCTTCTTCATCTTGTGACATGTCTGATTGATCAGGCTCAAACACATAAGAAGAATCGCCATGCTCTGGCACCGCTGAGTGAACTCCATCCGTGTAATGCGGGCTATCGGAGTCCAAAATGTCACTCCTCGCTGAACTGATATCTTCCTGTTTGCAACCCCCAACAACGCAAGACACTTTCGATCCTTCACCCTCCGAAACTGAATCAAGTATAGGTCTTTGGGGTGCTTGATCCTGTCCCTGCAAACCCTTTGTTCCTCTTTCACTCTGCTTCAACTGCCCCTCTTCTTTCTCTCTTGCAAGCAACTTCTCACTCAGCTGCGCCACCTGATTTAACCAAAACGTCACACACCCAGAAGAGAAAGTCATCAAATTGTATCAATACACGAATAAAGGAACATTAACTTATGGACAAAAATCAAACTTCAATTTCCATATAAAAATAGTTGAAGAAAAATACTCAATGGATCTGAATTGAGTTCTGGGTTTAATTACCTCAGATTTCAACTTGTCTTTCTCCTTGAGGAGGTTTTCGTAGTTGGCCTTGAGACTCTCGAAGCTCTCATGCAGAATCTCGTAATCCTTCTCGAGCTGTTTGGTCTTCCAGCGAGCACGACGATTCTGGAACCAAATAGCGACTTGTCGCGGCTGAAGACCGAGGTCTTTGGCTAACTTGGTTTTTCTCTCGGGTTCAAGCTTGTTCTCTTCCTCGAAGCTCTTCTCGAGGAACTGAACCTGGTTGGCAGAGAGACGGCGCTTCTTCTCAGGCTGATGAAAGTACTCGTCCATGCACTCATCTCCATTCTCGTCTATATCAAACGCGCGGAAGAAGGAGCCGTTACACCCCTTCCCTCCTTCTCCTTCGAAACTCATCATGGATCTCGAACCTGAATCAGATAGCAAAAAGTCAAACACACCGTCGATTAGTTAAACTGTGATCAGAGGTGAAAATTAAGGAGAGAGGGTAGTTAGTTATTACTGACCAAGAAAAGGAGCAGTGGAAGAAGAGAGGAAGAGAGAATCGAGAGGTTGGGAAGAAGGAGGAGGAGCGGTTTGGTTGCGAAGAAAGGTAGTGATGTCGGAAAAGGGCCTTCCAGCCGCCATGTGAGGAAGCGTTGGTTACTCCGACCAAGTTGGATCTCAAGGTGCCATGAAAGAAGGTGAGTAAGGGAGTTGAATAATTGAAAAGAGGATCTAAGACTTGTGGCGGAAGAAGCTGGTGATGATGATTTCGGTGATGTGCGAGGTGTGGGAACAGCGGCAGGGCATACCCATCACTCAGAACACCAACAACGACGAGAGAGGCCAATCCAACACCACAACGGAAGAGAGAATCCTCAACAGAGAGAGAGAGAGAGAGAAAAAAAGAGTGACAGAAGCGGTGGCTATGTTTGTTTTCCTTTGGCGTATGGAAAAGAGAACAGCTTGGTTTATAATAAGAGCCTTAGATGGAAAGTGTGGACTTACAATCATGCCCTTTCGCTAAGTCACTACAATAAGGATTTCCAACTAGGGATGTCTTTGGAACTAGATTTTCTTGATAGATCTTAAAAATTGAAACATTTTTAATTTAAATAATATATGTTCGAACTAATAACTTAAGTTGTAAAAAATTAAACTGTAAATAAAAAAATGAAAAATGAAATTTTTATATGACGTCACTTGTTGAAACAAAACCTAATTAAAGTAAAAACTGGAGATGGTATTAATGGTTTTTCCTACCAACCTTTGTTTCTGATATTTGTTTTCTCCCCTCTCTCCATGGGTAGATGAGACCACGTGAGTTTCTGTGGGAAAGCCTCTCCCTCCTTAATTACCCTCACTTAAATATAAGAAAAAAAACAAGCAATTTTATCTTTAATATTATTTAATCTCGCAAATTTCAACCATTTTTTTTAAATCTAATATCACAAATAAGAAGACTGGGAAGGAAGAAAATCGCTAGTGCATAAAAATTTTAAAATATATCAAATAAAGTAAAATTTTATTTGTTTATTTATATATAAATTTATCCTGTACGAAGAGTTTTGTTCATTATTAAATTTGGAGAAGTGCTGTTTTTCTTATTTTCCAGCAATGAATTTCAGAGTTTTTTGCTGGCAAATTTCAACTGCCACTGATTGGCATTGATTAAATTTTAGTTTGAGGAAAAAAAAAATTAATTTGTAAATTTTATTCTTTAATTAAGTGAGAGGAAATAAAAAAAACTGAAATTAACTACAAAAATATTTTATGTTTGTAAATAAAAAGTCTTTAAAGGCTTTTAAAAAATTCTGTCCAGATTCGCTTTTTATAAGATAATGTGGAGGTATAAAAGTTTATAAAGAATTATAAAGATGTCATGAAGGCTTCTAACTGGTGGAATATTATCAGTGAACAATGGTAAAGAATTATTTATTTTTGGTAAACGCTAAAGCAGTCTCATGAAAGTGATCTGATGAAAAAAATATTAAATAACTGTTTTTGATGTACTTTTTATTATGATTTTTTTTCACTATACTCTCTCGTTTGATTTTTAACGAAAGTTTTGTTTTCTATCTCTAAACAAATTATTGTATTAATGTTAAGGAGTCTACTTTAATTTATTAAACACGTTAAACTTCTTTGACATGTGTTAATAAAAAAATTTATCATATTGATTAGAACAACCATTTGTTCTTTTATAAATTCTTCTTTCCTGTTATATGATTATTCTTTTGAGTTGTTAAAAAAATATATTATAATGTAGTTTAAATATGATTATTCATGTTTGATTTAAAAAATACAAAATAAAATAAATTAAATGAAAAAAAATATACTATTAACGGTGGGTGTATATGCTGGTGAGGGTGACTATTGCTATAGAATTACAACTAAATATACGAAGTTTTTTTTTCACCTCTTTAAATTTATATAATTATCTCACTATCAAATAACATATATATATATATATATATAGCTCATATATTATATAATAATAATAATAATAATTTAATAAGTTTTAAATAAATTGTCTCTAATAATTGAGTTGGTGTATGGATAAGTTTGGATGAAAAGGATTGAAAAATAGGTGAAAAATAAATATTTCAATGTTTTAAGTTAATAATATATATCAAAATTAATTTATTATTTATTTGTCTAAAAAATTTATCCTTTTTCTTTTTTTAGGTTTATAGGTCGTATATTCCTTTTTTAAAATATCCAACTTCACAATCGCTAAGGTTATCAATAAGAAATTAAGAGTAGCCCATCCAAATTTTAATTAGAGTAAATTCTTTTTAAGATTTGAATTTTTTATATTATTTTACAAGTATATATAATCTAACCATAAAAAATATTAATGTTGATGGGTTTATATACAGATATAGTAATATATTTAATTTTGGAATGATTTCTAACTTTCTTTTATGAAGGATAGGAGTTTTATTTAATTTTTGAATGATTTCTAACTTTCTTTTATGAATGAGAGGAGTTTTAAGTACAATAAGATTAACAAAATTGTATCATATGGAGGACCGATTACCTAAACTAAGGCATAATTACACACAAGTAAGCTAACCGACGGAACATCGTTCAGAAAGTAATCAGTCAGTCAAGTTTTTTATACATCAACTGACATGTGGCGCATGACACGTGACATATATCAGATAAGACACCATAATGGGCCATGGGCCCATCTATCTAAGGCCCATCCAAATCAAGCTAAAGAAGTCCCACGAAATAAGGTACCGTTACTTTATCCAATTTTATTCTGTGTTCACTTAGATCCATAGACTTGAGCGTCGGAGTGCATACATGGCCCCCTCCTAAAATTGTGTGTAACCAAAGACTTGAAAGAAAAAAAGAGTTGTCAGAATAATTAGGAGAAAAAATTCGAAGATACTGTTGCTTGCTGGAGCCGACCGGTTTCGTACAACAACAAAAATATTTAATTATTGTTGTTGATATGGACTCGTAACTTTCACTTTCATTTTTATTTATTTATTTATTTTCAATATTCTTAAATTAAGTTTGTAATATATATTATATTCGTATCAAAACTTGAAATTAAGAAAGTGTTTTTTAGTGGATAGTTTACATAACATCTAACAAAATAAAGAAAGATACAACATGATAATATTTTACCCAAAAGTTGAATACGTTATTTTAGTATGTTCATTTAACTTCTTTTATAGTAAGTACGAATAATTCAAGGTGAAAATACATTTACCATATTTATTTTTCATTCACATTCATAATTATGATAAGATTTTATGTAAAAAATATTACTATATTAATGACTTTATATTCAGGAGAAAATTCTATCTTAAACGTTTAGTGAATCAATAATAAATTATCATCATGTCTATTCATTGTGCAATATACACTGATACATGAGTCAGGAGACAATAGTAAGAAAATACACTTAACAAACTAGCATCATAAAAGTCAGGAACTAGTGATGCAATAAGTGCAGTAAATATATATACAAGCAAAGGTAGGGTTTTAGTGAATATATATAACCAAAATAATGGAAAGACCTTAAGATTTTACACTTAATTTCTTGGAGACTCTAAGAAAGATAAAAGAGAATGAGGTACATGTAATGGAAAAGACTCTTAGAGGTTTATTAAAAAAGGAGGATTAGTAACTGAAGCTTCAAAGTAAAAATAAGTTAAACTTCTAAGATTTGATTTTATAGCTTGATTCTTGGTTGTTTATGGGTACGTATGGTCTTGGTTGGGTTTTGAATGGACAAGGGAAGACGTAAAGGTGATCCTAAAAGGGTTTTTAAGGTTTTGGTTGTTTCTTTATGAATTTCTTGGAGACAAACTCAACTAACATTTGCTAAGTAGAGAACTAGGTTCTTGGGATTCTTTGGTTGGAAATTTGGTGTTCTATGTGCAGGTTTGGTGTCGCTAAAGCTTGGGAAGCTTTGTAAGAATTATTGAAAGCATCTTAGGTGTTTCTTGGAGGAAGGCCAAAGCCATAGATGTTGGTTTTGTTATTTTTGGTGGCTTTAGGGGAGAAAGTTGGTTAAGTGTTGTGTGACTGAATATGACTCTTGGAATTTTAGTGATTTTTGAAATTTTGATTAATGGAAAGACACAAAACAAAAACTTAAAAGTATGAAAAAAGAAATGGAGTGACAATTATGATAAAGGAAGGTACAAATTTTAGAAAGAAAATTAAAAATGGTAAGATAGGATACTGAGTATACACAACTAAAAGTTAGTTAAGATTTTAGGATTATTTTTGTTAGGTATCCAAAAGTATAAATATAAGTTTTACCTTGTGTACAAATGAAAAAATTGTTATAAAAAAAAACATACAAACCTATTTATTACTTTAAGAATTTCAATTAAAAATGACATCAATTGCTTGTATGAATTTGACAAATATCTTATGAAATCTCTTTCATATTTTTTTCTTTAATTTTCCCAACACTCTTACATAAGTGGTAAGAAAATATAAATAAATTAAAATAAAACCAAACAAGCAAACAACATTATCACTCAAAGAAATACATACCTTTTTTCAAAAGTTTTAAACTCATTTTTTATTCAAAGGTTGATTATTACCATGCTCATATAATTTTCTAATTATAAAATTTTGACTATGAATTATGAAACTTTGGTTTCCATCTAATATCATTCTTTATTTTTTAAGCCATTTATTCTAGGATTTACCCATTCTAGCTTAAAGTATATATATATATATATATATATATATATATATATATTTTGTATCTTAGTGAATATGAAATTAATGGATATGAAATTAACGGATCATTCAAATTTCAGAAGAGCTTAGTGATTTGAATTAGATGATAAATCCAACCAAATCACTTTTATTACAAAAGAAAAATATGCTAATTTAATCTGAACCTATTAAGATACTTTGCTTATAAAAATTTATAAGAGAAAACAAAATTATTATACGGGCCTTAAAGGAAAACAAAATAATTTACTTTTTTCTTTTTAACGAGTTGTTTTTGAAAAATTTATTCAAACTAATATATAAATTCTATAATATTGTAAATTCCAACAAACAAAACGAGACCCGGTAATAATCTAAGAAATAAAACAGTAAATTTTCCTAATGTAAAGGAGAGTGAATTTAAAATGAAGAAGTGAGAAATTAAATGTAACAATATTCATTACAGAATTATAAACATTTACAAACAAAAACAAAATTAAATGATTTTTAAGGTCCCTTTTACATAATGTATTGAAGCAGTTTTATCCAGTCAATAGTATTAATTCAAGTACGGGTAGACGTAGTCGAAATAACACATGGCATGGTTACAGATCATCATATATTTTTAAGTGTGCAATTATCGATTCAATTCACATGTCTAAGGGTATATGTATGAAAAAAAAAATATTTTGAAAGCTTGATTCTTTGGACGAATCTTATTATTCCCAAAGACTAATCTATTATTTCCAGTCAGAGGATATCCTAAGTTTGAAGAAAGTGTAGAAAACCCTCTAACTATAACATGAAAATTAAGTTGTGACTTTAGGATTATTAATTATACATTACAATACATGAACGAAAGAAAAAGCTACCATGGCACATAAATGAATTAAAAAAATACAAGTGTAAGTGATATATAGTTTCTCTTATCTCAGAGGTGGAATGAGATAAATGACTGATGAGTTTTGTGCACATTGAGTCGCTTTCTTAGGCGTAAGGAAACGGACAAAAAGAATTAAAAAATGTATATTTTTTTTGGTGATGTTGGAAAACGAAAGATTTGTTTAATAATTAAGATGAATTTGGAGGCAGAGAGAGGTAAAGAAGTGTGGAGATGGTGACATATTTTGTGGGGTCTGATGAAAAGTTATGTTATTTTTGGTGTTCAACTCTGACTTTTATCTCACCTGCTTCCTTCATATCCTCTCCACTTTTACACGCCTCATTGGGCACCTTCACAGGCCTAGGATCCACCATCTCACTTCATTTTCATATTATAATAATATTTAACCCTCCTACCTCCAAATTAATGTACTAATAATAAATCAACACACATTGTTTTAACTGTTCACACACAATAATAATGCATTTGGTTTCATTTTGGCACGAGATTATTAATCACATTTTCATGTTTATGGTGGGTGGGGGTGGGTGTGTATGTATTCCCTTTCAAATACAGCCCTAGACTTCTTTATTAATTTCATTTTTCAACATGTGATTTTCACAATTTTTCACTTTGTCAACGAGGGAACAAACGAACAACATGGAGGAAAAGAAATCATATTGGGCTGCTTTTGGAAAGATTAAAAAGGCCTGTTCCACATTTTTCTTATTTTTTTATTTTTTTTGGTCAAGGTTGTTTTGTTTGCAAAAATTCCTTCGCAACCCATTTGGAAATCTCTTTTTGGGTTTAGCATTCTGCACCCCCGTGTAATTTTAAATGACCAGTTTGTCTTTCTGAAAATAAATGTTGAGATGTGGGTGAAAATGAGTTGGTTTGGAACATTTTGCAGGTTTGGAGCATTCTTGGTGGCTGGCGGTGATTGGAAACAGTGATTAGAGGTAATGGTTGGTGCGCTTGGTAGCTATTGCTAGTGGTAGCTGACAGGGTCCAGTTTAGTTAAAGAGTGGTTGTTATAGTAATTTATATGAGTTTATGTTTTTATTTTTACAATTTGAGTTTCGAAATGTATAATCCAGTCACTTTTTTGGATTGCTCATTCCAAAATATTAGAATAGAAGTTTGCCGTTTATATTCTGAAACATAAAGTTTGGAATACAAAATATGTGTTTAATAACGTAAAATTTAAAATACATATATGTATTCTCGATCATACATAATATGTATTCTGAACTTTATATGATATGTACATGATTATATTTTTCATGTATTTTTTAGTGTATGTTTTAGTGTATTTACATTCATATTCTCAACTATTTATTAATTACATTATACAATAAAATTGACATAGGTGAAATTGCAAAATGGTTATCTCATATCAAAATATACTATGATCTAGTACTATTATAAGAAAGTTAAGTGTTTATACAAATGTTAAGAACTTTTAAATTGTTGATTTATTTATGTACACTATTCATTTTATTTCAAATTTTAGTATATTGAATTATTCACTTTATTTCAAATTTTAGTATATGAATGTATACAAAGTTTCTTTATTCAAAACTCTTTTTTTTCTTTTTCAAAAACTAAATACCTTATGAAATATAGAATGTAATAATACATTATGATCACACATTTTGGAATATATACTCCAGATCCAAAAGTGCAAAATGCAAAACCCTCTCTTTCCTTTAGGTCCTAACTATGCATTCAAGGCCTTTTTTTACTCCACCCCCATAATTTCTAACTGCATCACTGAAATTTTTAAATTTTATCTTTTATAAAAATGACTTAGAGATTACCTGTTTTATAATTATTCCAGAACAAAATTTTTCAAATTTTCAGAATATAAAATTTGAAATAAAATTTTTAAAACAAAATTTCTTGACAAATTTTTTAGAATAGAATTTTTATAACAAACATTCTGAAACATATATAATATCTTTTAGAACAAATTTTCTGAAACAATTTTCTACGATACATGAAAAGAACAAGTTTTTAATAACAGAATTCTCAATACAAACTTTCCAAAATGTAAATGATATTTTCCGAAATAAGCTTCCAAAAAACAACTCTGTCTCTCACTCTTCCCCTTCTTTCTCACCAAGTGCAATACGTAACAGAGAATTGAGATGTAGATGGCGGCAAGCAGAAGCAGAAGCGATGATGGCACCAGCAACAAGAACAGTGTGATGCATGAGGGAGTTATTTTAGTCTTTTTCTCTTATGATGTGGTGGATGAAGCAAAAACCTGCATTCAATTCCATTAAACCGAGAGCAACGACTTAAAAAAAAAAAAACGAAAGGAGTAAAACAAATTGTTTTCTATCCCTAAACTTTAATATTTCACTTCTAAAATTTATCAAAATTTAGTTTTTTTAAGTCTATAAACATTTTCTTAACATTTTTTGTCCATATGTTTTTATCTCTATTAATTGTTTTATTCTTTATTATATACCACTATCACTCATTGATGATATAATAATTATGTTGGTTGCTACATCATTAAAGTATAAAAGGAAAATTATTTACCAATGTATAATTTATTTCTCTTACAGGACATATAATATTGTATGTTAGTGTCAAAATACAAATATAGACTGTTAAAAGAGAAAACACAGAAACAAATAGAATAAAATTATATTTTAGGTAAAAATATGTAGTCCTCAAGTTTTGACAAATTTTATACAATGTTTCTTGGTCACAACCAAAACTTTCATGACTCAACATTCATATATAATATAAAAGATAATTTTTAAAAGGCTCAATTAAACTTAAATAGTTGAGATTGATATCTAACATGTTTTAAATTATCGTTTTACTATTTTCGATCTTAAGTAACTCACAAGAAAAGATATCTAACATCTCATCCAATTTTTTCTCATTTCTTAGTTGAATCAGTTCTCACTAACAAATAAATTACATCATTATACATACATACATAACACTAATAAACATAAGAGTAATAAATAAAATTTAAATTTCTTTTAGGAATATAAAGGCAACAACTTTCCTTTAAAAGAAATAGTTGAATGAAATTTGTGTTTCTCACTAGTACAAAAATCATATTTTACAGTGATTTTGGAGAACATACAATGGCGATTTTGGAATCACGTCATAAAAAGTATTTGACATATTACGACAGTTGTACAACCATAGTAGTACATATGAGATATTACCGCAGTTCTTAAAAAACCGTTGTAAAAAATCTGTTAGTGTCCAAACAAAGTTTAGGGAGCCCCTATTACAGTGGTTCCTCCTAAATAACTGTCGTAATAGGTACGTATACTACAACGTTTTTGACATTAACTGTCGTAGTATATACATTTTAAAAAAAAAATGCAGTAGCAAATAGTTGCTACCCAAAACATGCATATACTCAAAGCCACATATTTCTAGACAGATTACATAATCACTTTCAAAGTTATACATTATATAAAGAATACAAGAAATTAATTTACATTTGCAAAAGTATACATTATACGAAACATACAAGAAATGAATATCTACATACATTATACATTATATTACACTACAAGTTACTTTGAGTATTTACTTCTCATTTCAATGAAGTATGTTGCCTATTCTTTTTGAATTTCTTATATGGAGTTATTGTCCAGGGACTTTGGATATGAAAAAAATGGAAATAGGAAGATAGTGTTATTAGTCATCATTATATGAAAGTCATCATAATTTTATCTATTTTGAACACTTTCATACTTGCTCCCAAGAGTCAGTGATACCAACGCAGACTATGGTCTTATCAGCGCATGATGTAGTATCCACATTCTCAATTCCCTTGTTGCTTGTTACACTACAATTTCATCAAAGTTAAAATGTTAAACAAGTCCAAAATGAATTTAATAGGTTCAATTAAGAATTTAATACCTTAGGATATATCCAATGTAGGCTCTCGGATGTGGATGTAGATCTTCCGTCGTAGTATCCCTGGTTTTTAAAAAAATTTAAAAATGTTTGTGGCTCGAAGAGATATTACGATAGTTGCTATCTTAACCACCTTGGTATTCCCTACTCATTAATTTTTTAGTTTAAAAATGTAACTCGTGCCCCTCATAGGAAATATGACGACGGTTATTGGAAGCAACCGCCATAATAGAGTTTTATTTAATTTCAAAAATATCACCTCGTTTCTATTTAACGCGATTCCGTCTCAACTGTCGTTTTGTTCTGCATGAGAATATGTGTTTTCTACTAATCTCTGGACTAAGTAGTTTATACAAAATTTATGCATACAAAAATTTAGTAATTTTATTCAAAACATACTGTTTTTCAAATAAGTTTTATTTTCCATTGAACCAAAACTATTTTTCTTTCAATTTTTAATTGTACTTAAAATACATGTTTTAATTTAACTACATTTTGAACCTATTAAATAATGAATACCTTCAAGACTAGCAAATCTCTCAAAATATACTTGTTTTAATTCAACTGGATTTAGACATTGAACTTATTAAATAATGAACACATTCAACACCAAATCCAACTATGACAACAATAAAAAATCAATTCAATACAGCATTAAAATAGTTCAGCGTCTATAAACTCAATATAATACAATCCCACTAACTTGAAATATTTATCTAAATCTCGTAGGTTCATAAATTTTCCACACTTATAATTAAAACTCAAATTTAACAAGTTCCCAACTAAACAATATACTTCTCATTCTCAAACAATACTACAAAACTCATTTTTAATTTCAAATCAAGTAAATATCAAAACAAAGATCCATCCTAAGACTTTATCCAAATCAACATATTTTCTCAAAATTTCTATTTTTTCTAATAGAGTAAATTGAATTTATTTCTATCAATATTAATTATAAAATAAATTAATAACACTCATACTATTCTTTGATAAAAACATTTTTAATCTTTAACAATGTAAATTTGACAGAGTTTTGTATAATTTTATTATAATAGACACAAAAA
>Ga0209489_104342_pt1 | contig 26295 bp, 14 predicted proteins | sample SiratrowhiteBW_FD_187527 | JGI IMG/M metagenome (GOLD analysis project Ga0209489, IMG submission 187527) | Root nodule microbial communities of legume samples collected from California, USA - Siratro white BW (SPAdes) (version 2) | ecosystem: Host-associated > Plants > Roots > Nodule | place... | reverse complement strand
AATAAGAAAAAAAAACAAAATGTTATAAAGAGCAAAAGGACCTCCTTTTTTTATTAAGAACACATGATTTACAAATTTCAAACTTCAAGATCCATATGAAAATTTAAACCTTACAAATCATACCTGCGTTCTTAAAAAATGATAGTCTCCTTTCCAAAAGTTTCTTGCTTCTCAGTTTTAAACTGAGTGTGGATAGTAAGACAGGAAAATCAATCTTCTCTACTTTTTCTCTCTTTTTTCTCTATTTTTAACGTGTTCTCCCTTTCTCTTCCTCCTCTCTCTTTCTTTCTTAAGTCTCTGTGCATGCTTCCTGTTTTTTTCTTCCTTCTCTTTGTTTTCTCTTTGTTCTCTCTTTTCCTCTCCAAAATCCGTGTGCTTTTTTTCCAAAAACCCCTAATCCCCTCTGTATCCGTTTCTCCTCCTTTTATTAAAGTCTCTCTCTTTTCCGTTTTTTTTGTTTTTTCTGTTATATATTTTTTTAATTATTTATTTAAAACATTAACAGATAAATCTAAACTACTCTATTTTTTATTTTATTTATTTAAGCAAAACAGTTTTTTTTATATATTTATTTTAAAACTTGCAAATCAAGTATAGAAACAGTTATTTTTATTCTTATATTTGTTTTTATTATTTTTTATTTATTATTTATTTATTAATTTTCAGATGTTGTTGTTTTAAATTAAGATGTTTTTGTTATTTTTCGTTTTTTTATTATTAATTATTTATTTTATTATATTTTTTTTGGAAAAAATCATTTTTTATTTTTATTAATGGAAAAATTCAAATTTATTATTTTTATTTTGTTTTTTTATTGTTATCATTATTTTTCAAGAAAACTTAAACTAATAAATATTTTTTATGTTATTATTCTTTTTTTTATTTTTTTATCAATATGCTTTAATTAAAATATTACCCGGACAAAATCGGGTGTTGACACAAGTAACTCCATAAAATTATATGTTCAAACCCCAGAAGACATATTAGATGAATTATCAGGTCCTATTCAGATTATTTATAGAATTTATTATAAGGTTACCAAAATAGATTATAATTATAAAGCATTAAGATCTTCACCCAAAGATGAAACCATATTAGTAGAAGCAAACCTTAGAAAATCATCAGTACAAACTCTAAAAAGATTAAGTCATGAAGAGGTAGTAAGAAGAATCCCAGAGGAATGGATATTAAAAGATATTATAGAATAACCAAAAGTATATAATACTCAAATAAGAGAAATAGTTCAAGATGGTACAAATATAAAATTAAGAATGAATAGATCGTCATCTTTAAAGATAAGAGAGCCACAAATAATTCATAAAGGCCAACCATCCAGGCATTCTGTAGATAATTCCACCATAAATTTAGATTTAAGAGGATTAGATAATATTACTCCCATAGTTAGTAAACCATTATACACAGAATCTAAAAAATCTGAATCTCCTCAATGCTCTCCCACAGCATCACAAATATTAAGTACATTAAATAGAGAAGAACCTTTCGAAATAGATAAAAATTGGATAAGAAAAGATTTTGGAGCAGAATATAATAAAGATAAAAGGATTGGTATTTTAAGACTTACTCTAAAAAAGAAACATAAGACTTTAGAATAGAATTTTATAATTACATGATTGAGAATGAGATAAATTTATATTTCTTTGATTGGTTTAAAAATTATAGTGAAGAACATAATTTAGAATATCCATTTAGTAATAAAGAAATATATCCATTAGAAAAGGTAACTAGTACATGGAAGACTATGAATAATGAAATCATAGAATTTGAATATCATGCATTACAAGCAATAAAATTACAACCTTCAACAGACTTAGAAATAGAAGCTAGTCCATATAAAGACATTAGGATAAAAGACCGACAAGTAGAAACAAAAGATATTAAAAAATTACATCACAAATTAATTATTCTAATACAGTTTTAACTATTATGACAAAACAATTAACTATAATGGAAAACTCCACGTCCTCATCATATCATAAAGAGGTTCCTAGTAGCTCAAGACTTGTAAAACCAATATATAAATTATTTAATGTCCCACAAAAAGAATTAGATGCCCTTAAACTAAAAAGTGATACAGATATGAAGATAGATGAATTAAAAAGAAAACTAGAAGAATTAAATAAAAATTCAATTAATAGATTAGAATTAAATAAAATAAAAACTTATCCAAAACTTAGAAATTATTACAATAGACCTACCCCTGCGGATGTACAATTTGAAGAAAGGGGAGAATTAGTTAAAAACTCATTTTCATGAAACAAAATAACATAATGGAATTTAGATGGCCTAAGTGAACAAGCTATATTAGATTTAACATGTCAAATGACAATGGCAACTACTGCCCATAAAACAAAAGGATGTAGTGACAAGTCTGCCGCTATATCCATAGTACAATGATTCATTGGTCAATTGAAAGGCTGGTGGGATAATTTATGCACAGAACATGATAAATTAGCAATAATTAATAGCGTCAAAACTGAAATAAATCAAGAAGATGCACTATCAACATTAATTTATTCTATAATACAAAACTTTATAGGAGATCCCAATATATTTAAAGAAAGATCAGCAAATCAATTAGCAAATTTGTATTGTCCAACCATGTCAGATTAAAGGTGGTACAAAGATACATTTTTATCAAAAGTAACTTTGAGAGAAGATGGGTTTGCTGGATTTTGGAAAGAAAGATTCCTTGCCGGCTTACCTAAATTATTTGCAGAAAAAGTTAAATTAAACCTTGAACAACATTATGGTAAACCTATACAATATGATTCCTTAACTTATGGCTAAATACATAATATAGTAATAAATACTGGAATACAAATATGTACTGACTTCAAATTACAAAATAAACTTAGAAAAGAGAGTATGATAAATAAAAAAGAACTAGGAACATTCTGTCATCAGTATGGTATGGAACCTATTAGAGCACCTAGTGCTAAGAAAAAGAAAATCATTAAGAAACAAAATAAAATAGAAAAGAGAATATATAGTAAACCATATACTAAAAAATATAATAAAGCACCGTAAGAAGTAAACCACATAGAAATCCAAATATAAAAAACTCAAGAAAAAAGATAATGTTTGTTGGAAGTGTGGTAGACCAAGTCATTATGCAAATAGTTGTAAAGTAGCTAAGAAAATAAATCAGATAGAAGATAAAGAATTAAAGAAAAATTTATTAAATATTCTCATAAATTCATATTCAGAAGAAATTGATAATACATCAGAGGAAGAAGAGAGTGAAATAGAAGTAGAGCAAATAGAATCAGATAATAGTACTGAATATTCAAAAGAAAGTGAAGAAGATTATTGTTTAGGTCTAGGATTATGTAGCTGTGAAAACTGTATCAGTGATAAAAATATAAATATGTTAAATAAAGATCAGACAAACACCTTAATATCTATCATAGTTAAATTAGAAGACTCACCATTAAAAGATGAATTTTTATCACAATTAAATCATTTGATTATAAAAAGTGAGGAAGTACGAGAACAGATAGAACCCATAAATATGAAAGATATTTATAAAAGATTTAAAGTTCCTAATCAAAATATAACTATAAAAGATTTACAAGAAGAGATAAAAAATCTTAAACAGGAAATACAATTATTAAAAGAAAATGATATTTCATTAGAATATAGATTATTAGAATTAGAAGGAAAAGATATGATAAGAAATCAAAGCAAGGTAGAGTTGGAAACAAAAACTTCTAATTATGAGGCAGAAACATCAAATAACAATTATATAAATTTATTAAGTTTGATCACTACCCATAAATGGCATACTGAGATACAGCTATTAATTAAAGGAGAAATGTTTAATACTATAGCATTAATAGATTCAGGAGCAGATGTAAATTGTATACAAGACGCATAAATACCAACTCAATATTATGAAAAGACATGAGAGAAAGTAACTAGTGCAAATGGTTCTAAAATGAATATTCAATATAAGCTTTCTAGTGCAAAAATTTCTAAAGGTAAAATATGTTATAATACCTCCTTTGTATTAATAAAGAACATGAATGCTTGCATGATATTAGGAACTCCATTCTTAACATTATTATATCCTTTTCAGGTTACTAAAAAAGGACTAATAACAAATACCATGGGTAAAGAAATATGTTTTGAATTCATAAAACCTCCTAAAACTAGAGAATTAAATTTATTAAAAGAATCTTCAATATTACATATAGAAGGTAAAAGAAAACAAATTAATTTATTAAACAAAGAAATAAGATTTAAAAGAGTAGAAGAACAACTTAAAAACCATAATATTCAAACCATCATAAAAGAATATGAAGAAAAAATAGAAAAAGAAATTTGTGAAATAAATCCTACTGCTTTCTGGCATAGGAAAAAATATATTTTTGCATTATCTTACATAGATAATTTTGATGAAAAACAAATCCCTACTAAAGTCAGACCCATACAGATGAATCAAGAATATTTAGAATATTGTAAAAAAGAAATACAGGAATATTTAGACAAAGGATTAATAACACTATCAAAGTCACCCTGGAGTTGTTCGGGATTTTATGTTATGAAAGCTTCCGAAATGGAAAGAGGAGCTCCGAGGTTAGTTATAAATTATAAACCTTTAAATAAAGTATTAAAATGGATTAGATACCCATTACCTAATAAAATTGATTTAATAAAAAGAATTCATGATGCCACAATATTCTCAAAATTTGATATGAAATCAGGATATTATCAAATATCAGTAAAAGAAGAAGATAAATATAAAACTGCTTTTGTAGTACCCTTTGAACATTACGAATGGAATGTAATGCCCTAAGGACTAAAAAATGCTCTTAATGAGTTTCAAAACATTATGAATGATATATTTTATCCACATATGAAGTTCTCTATTGTATATTTGGATAATGTATTAATATTTTCAAAAAACATAAATGAACATAGACAATATTTAGATGAATTTATAAAAATAATAAAAGAAAATGGATTAGTTGTATCAACAAAAAAGATAAAAACATTTCAAACAAAAATAAGATTTTTAGGATATGAAATATATCAAGGAACTATAAAATTGTTCCCTTGGCTATCGTCCTTGATGGTTATCTTCTATAAATGGATAAAACTTATTTTTCTTAGCAATTTTAAACCTAGCTTCGACTAGACCAAGCACTTATTCTTCTGTGATCAACTTCACACAATTATAACTAACGACTAAACTGAAGAGTATAAAAATTAGGCTCACTTGATTTTGACAGCTTTTAGCATCGTCTCATCTTTCTACATGATACACAATATCAACCAGGACCATAGTTGACTCTTAAAGTTAAAGAATTAAAGAACCGAATAGATGTATACACACTAGCACTACAAAAAGGCTGCATCCCAATTCCTAATACAAAGATCATTAGAATTTGCAGATAAATTTCCAAATGAAATTAAAGAAAAGCAACAATTACAAAGATTTTTAGGATGTGTTAATTATATAGCAGACTTTATTCTAAACATTAGAATTATTTGTGCACCATTATATTCAAGACTTAAAAAGAATCCACCACCATGGAATGAAAACATAACCTCAGCCATAAAACAAATTAAAACCTTAGTAAAGAAATTGTCATGTTTAGGTATTCCATACCCTTCAACCTTCCTAATAGTCAAGATCGACGCTTCAGAATTAGGATATGGGGGAATTTTAAAACAAAAGATTTCTCATAATTCAAAAGACAAATTGTCAGATATCATTTTGGAATCTGGGATGCATCACAACAAAAGTATTCTACCATTAAAAAATAAATTCTTTCAATAGTTTTATGTTTACAAAAGTTTCAAGATGATTTATTCAATAAAATGTGTTTAATAAAAACTGATTGTAAAGCTGCACCCAGTGTTTTGACAAAAGATGTTCAAAACTTGGTTTCAAAGCATATTTTTGCCAGATGGCAAGCATTATTATCATGTTTTGATTTTGATATAGAACATATAAAAGGAGAAAAAAATTAACTTCCAGATTTTTTAACAAGAGAATTTTTACAGGCATCATCATGAGTGGTAAAACAGTGTCAAAAGATCATTATGGTCCCCTACTGGGATCAAATAAAGCTCTGACTTCCATAAATACTAGTAAAAGTCATCATGATGCATCTTCATAATTATTAAGGCCTCAAGTACCTCATAAACATTCAACAATTGTCGATGTTGTGAAGAATCCCAATCCATCAGCTTTCACAAATAGATATACCCCATTACAATACCAATATCCTTATAGGGCCAAAAGACTTTACAGCCAATACTTCTAAATTAGCCACTCTCCATAATCCTTCAACCATAAATCCTCAAACCACTTCAGCCACCATAGAAAACTACATAAATAAGCCAGAAATATTACCCATCATTACTTTAGAAAAAGAATAGATAAAAGAGACCCCCACTAAAACTGTCGAAGCCATATTTCCTCCAGAGTTCCATTATCCACCCATAGACACTACCAAGGCTCGTACCTTTTATGAGTTCATATTAGTTGGTACAGATTCCGCTGAAATATCACATACCGAATTAGTGACTAATTTTGTAACCAAAATCAGTGACTAAATGTGTGACCGAATTAGTAATCGAAATTAGTAACCGAATCAAAGACTGAAATCAGTGACTGAATTTGTGACCGAATCAGTGACAAATTTTTTTGGGTCACTGATACGGTCACTCATGATTGAATTTTTCAGTCACTAATTTCGGTCATTATTCAAAAAATTTCAAATAGTGTGAGAAACATTAAATATGCTTCATATAACATTATTTTCTTTTCTCTTCTTTACACAACATCCTTGATAATTAGCAATACTCATCTCCTTAGGTGCATAGCCTTATGCACTAAAATGTGGTATGAAGCTAACATTTTTCTTGTAATGCAAGCACATATGAGTAGATCCTACAAGATATTAAAGATCCTCTTCACTGTCTTTAAGTGAAACTCGCTAGGATTTGACTAAAATCTTGCGCATAGACAAATGCTATGTATAATATTTGGTCTTTTGGCCATAAGATAGAAAACTGATCCAATCATATTTCTATATATCATCTCATTTACTTTCTTACCATTTTTATTTGTACTAAATGCTTCAAATGTATGTATTGGGGTTTTCATTGGCTTTGTGTATACCATGTTAATCTATTTCAAATATTTTTTGATATAATTTTGTTGATGTACATTGACATCCTTTTCTCTTGCTTGATATGGAGACCAGACAACAACTTAAACAAGTCCATCATAGTCATCTTGAATTTTCCAAGCATTAGCTTAGAGAAAATTCTCACAAAAGGGATTCAGTTTGATGGTTTGTAAACACAAATATCATCACTATGCGGAGATACAAAATGAGCGGAAGGGATAACAACAAAAGAAATCCAACTAGGATGTTTCTCTCTTACCTAAGCCTACTGCGAAGCTAACAACATAATTTTGTGATCAAAGTGACAAGGTTTGGCTGGTTGAATGATCCATGTAGAATTTTCTGATACCTAAAAGTTGCAGTTCTGTTAAATATACATAGAGTTTTTTAGCAGGTGAAAACATCAACCTGCAGAATTTTCAGCAAGCTTTACTGTAGAGGAGCTGAGGAAAGCAGATGTTGTGGAGTTGGGACAAAGAACTTGTAAAGCCAAGATTAGGTTGCTACCACCAACATTACCAGACACCAGTCAAGACACCAGTCAAGACACCAGTCAAGAACTAGTCAAGTATGCTGGAGGTACAAAACAGATACAGAGCATATACTACAAGGAACTAATTATTCAAGACGCTCGGCAGTAACATACACACATACGAGGGGAGCTATGCAGGAACATCTAAATATCTAGTATATATGATGTTTGAGATGTGTACTAGGCTTTTCGGTTGCTTAAGCTGGTTGTTGTGATGAAGTATTAATAATGGATAATGGATTTGATGAATGGGGAGTAATATATATAAATATAAGGAAGTATAACCATAATTTTATTAATTTTTCTCATGTCATACCATTTAAATCAAGTATTTTTAATTTTATTTTTTTTTTAGATTTTACTATGGTGAAACGACTGAAAATTTAATTTATTTTTAATCCATTTTTGTTTTTTTAAATTTATTTCTCTTCAATTTTTATTTTCTTTATTTCTTTTCACACTATCAAGCAAAACCCTCAATATTTATTACCTATACTTTGAGTACGAATAAAGCGAAGTAATTCCATCCATCATTGCTTAAAAAAGACTCCATTAGTTACGAATGACCATTTTTATTTTGCAAAATGCTAAATTCGAAGTGAAATTTAAGAAAATAAATTACTGCAAACTCATTATTATGTTTAGAATCTGCAATTTTCCTGCTATTAACCAAAACTTTAAATATTAAATAAAAGACCGTAGAAACGGGAAATAGGCAAGCAAATGTCATTTCTTTCCTTTAGGTGTCTGTACAACTTTTTACTTCATTATTCATACCTTAATTTTACATAACTTTTGCTAGTCTAAATCCAACATAAAGGATAAATTAAGAATCACTGATGTTGAGAAAGACAAAAGAGAGAAGGAAGGAAAGGAAGGGTATTGATTGCTGTACATTTTAGATGGAATGGTTATTTTAAGAGGATAACTCGTTTTATAAAAAAATAAAATATTTTATGACAAAATATTTTTGATAATGAATTTTGAAATAAATTGAGATTTTAAAATTTCATTGCAGTAATTGGATTATTTTAAATTAAAAAATTTTATATTCAATCTAAGAAAAAGAATTTAAACTTTTTATATTCTCAAATTCATAATTTGGTCTTTGTAGTTTTGGTTAACCTAATCTAAGCTGATTCGATTTGACCTAAATTTGGGTAGATTCAACTCAACCTCACATGAGACTAACCCAACTTAGCTTGATACAACTTAGCTTGATATGGTCCAGGATCGAAGTCTCGACTCAACACGGATCTAATTCAACTTGGCAAAATCTGACTTGATTTGTCTCTGTCCTACCTGGGCCCAACCTAACTTAGACCCAACACAAGTTGGACTCAATTGAACTTGACTTGACATGGGCTTAGCCTTACTCGACTGAACATGGTCCCGACCCAACTCAACTTGACTTGGACCTAGATGGACTTAGCTTGACCTAGGCTCGGGGTAACTCGACTCAACTAAATGCAGGCTTACACTGACTTGTCTGGACCTACTTAGCTCAACCTTGGCTCAGACTTTGCTTGACTTGGTTTTGATCAGCTAAGCCTAACCTGGTCTTGATCATATTAAGACCAACTTGGATCTAGCCTAACTCAACTGGATATGGGTCGACCTCAATTGAAATGAACATGAACTTACCCCCGACTCAACTAAATGTGGGCTTGGTCTAACTCAACTTGACCTAGACTTGGGCTGACTTAGATCAACTTGGGTCCGGGCTGACTTGGCTCGATTTGGGCTCAACTAACTTGGCTTAACTAACTTGACTCAACCTAGGTTTCGACCAACTCGACTTGACCTAGGCTTGGGTTAACTCGACTCGACCTAGACGTAAATCAACTTGGATTGACTTAGACTCGGGTCGACTTGGTTTGACTTTGACCAAGACTGACTTAGTCCAACCTTGCATGAGTCTGACTCAATGCTATCTTACATGGGTCTAACCTAATCTAACATTTAACATTTCATAACTTAAAAATAATCTTATTTAACATAAATTGAGAAAAAGTTTTTCCATATAGAATGAAAAAATATTGAAGAACTTCGACAAAAAGCCAACACCAATCATTATTTATTACAAAAACTTATCAATATTGATATTTTTAAATTTTTAATAATTATTTGATATTTAAATAATTTTTTTCATTTAGTGATAATTGAAATAGTTTAACCCAAATAAAAAAAACAAAAATTCACTAAATTTAAATTGTTTTATCCAAATAAAACATTTGAAAAATAAATAATTAAAACGAGATGGATTCAAAATTCAATATATTTGAATATCTTACAAACTGTGAAATTAAGTATCCGAACACAAGATAAAGAAAATCGTATAAAAGTAATATAAGAAAATTACGAAAGTAATATTACTATATATATGTTCTCAGTTCGAGTTACATCTCTTCCATTTTCAGCATAGTTGATCATGAAGTGCTCTACGAACATAAATAACTACTCTATTGGATAATTACACTACAATTTCTAATAATACACAACTAGCATTAGTAACCAAATAAGAAGACAAAATCCAGCGTAAATAATTCAAAAGGGGCAGATACATATAATGATCTGCATAAGAAGAGTGCACAAATACTTCAAAAGATAAAAGCAGCACATAAGTTTACTTCCAATATCCTTTGCTGGTGCTTAAATATATAGATGGACACTAAGAACAACGAAGAACAACATGAGTAGCAAACCATAAATTACAGTGTGCACAAACATGGATGCAACAGTGGTCTTCATGTTCATAAACTCAAAGGGTGCATTCTTCCCCGGCAACTGAAAGATCATTCCTGGGGACAGGAGCCAAAATAGTGCTGCAGCTATGAGGGGAGGAGCCCAATCGTTCATTGCAGACTTCAATGGATCGCTGGCAAAGCTTGAAAGAAATAAGAGCAAGTAGAAGAATAGATGCTAGAGAAAGATCAAAAGCACTAAACTAATGTTGCGTTCTATCCCTCAAAGGGAATTGGAATTGGAATCCTATAAAGTTTGGCATAAAAATAATCAATCATTCATTCACTTTAACATGTGTATTCTGGCCTCCTTTTTATCCGGGCCTCTTTGTGGCTTTTTCTGGATAAGAAAGGCATCGTTTTCTTTGGTGGTCAACAATCCCACGAGGCTTTTCTAGAGAATAGTTGCTATAGAATATAAAAAATAAATAATAAAAATGGGGCTTCATTTGTATTGAATTGCGATATACAGAGGTAGTAAAGTGAGGATGATGATAAAACATATCATTGTCCATTAAGTGCCCAATGACAAGCCTGGTTTCTTTATTGTCCCCTCTTTATGCCATTATTCATGGGAGTTGGACAAAAGATTAAAAGAAACATGAAAGAAAAAGAAGCTACAAAAGCATAATACCAATCAGCCAAACACACATAAGAAAACACACTATGTGCTAAATGGAGCTTTTTTTTAAAAAATAACTTTTTTAAACTTTGGCATTTATGCTCTTTTTATTCTTTAGTTTTGCTTGTGAGGTAGCAGGTGGGAGTGCTCATACATAAACGCATAATTGAAATCAATAATAAATTCACTATTTTAATTAGGATTTATATAATTAGATTTATTTGGTCTTTATATACATTTTTTGTTAATTTTATATTTTTAATTGAAATAGACGGTCTAACAGTTACACATAGTAGATAGTCTGACTAAATAGTCTAGTGATTATATGGAGTAAAGGTCTAACAAATCATTTGTCAAGACTCAATCGAAAAAAGCACATCGACAACATAAAGGTGAAATGAAAACGAGGGTGTAGAAAGAGTTTGATGTATTTAATGTAAATTAGATGGTCTAATATCCTGTTTGAAGAAAACGCTTATCATTGTGAGTGAGTTTGATTAGGAAAAAGTCCAAGTTACTTTTTTTGAATCAAAACAGAAAACAAAATTTGAGTGAACAAATTAGAGAATAAAATCTACAATATCTCAAACAAATTTGAAAGCAAATCATCTACAAGGATACGAAAAAACTGAGTTCACGATAAATTTGGAAACAAAATCCTGAGAATTCTAGAAAGATGGAAACTAAGGTTATGTGAACAATATCTGAAACAAAATATGATTCTGAGATCCTTGAGGGAAATAAAAATATAAAAAAGATACAAGCTTCAAAGGAAAGGAGAAAATTTTCACAACTGACATTCGAAAAATAGAGAATAACAAAGCATCTTTATTTTCTTATTTTCTTCATTATAATTCTTTCATTTTGCCTTATATGGAATATTAAACTACTTCAATTGATTTTCTTTTAATTTCCTAATGAATTTTAAGGTTTTTGTTTAATAAAGTTTTGTTCTTAAATTTTTTGTATCAGATTGTACTTATTGTTGATCTGTTTGAATTCTAGTTTAAGTTAAGGAATTGTTGCTTGTTGAGAATTATTTTTTTTTCTTTACTTAGAGTTCTTGGTTATCTCATTTAGTTCTAATCAATCTCTTGTACGCTTAGTTAGTCAAGAGAGGTAGAAGATAAACATCTTATTGAGTAGACGCTTGAAGACTAATTAAGATACTAAATACATCACTATGTGCTTATTTTACTCATGATTATTTTTAATTTGATTACGCTTGTTTAATTAAGTTGCACTTTATGAGAGACTTAGAGAATAATAATTAAGACAACCAATGAAGAATGCACTGTTAAATGAACTAGAAAGTCAACCTATTTCTTGATTGTTTTACATTGTTTACCTGTGTTTTTACACAACAATCTTCAAACCCCTTTTACTTTACTACTATTACTAACTTTTATTGCTTGTAGATAAGTTTCTAATATTGATTTATATTGGATTTGTTGAGAGACAATTTAGGGTTAACTTTCCCTTATCTATATTATCATCATTTTGGTATTAGACGATTTAATACTAAGTTAGATGATCTAAACTGAAAACACAATTAATTTGATTGTGAAAAGGACAACTATCAATAAACACTAACAAAGAGAGGGTTTATTACAAATTATATAAAACAGAATAAGCTTAATTTTGGAACATCAATTCGAAATTATTTTAAATGTCATTTTTAAAATAATTATCATAAAATTTATTATAATGAGTGATAAAATACCAGTGTAAAAGTCATTATCATTATATTTTAATTAAATTACATTTGTACAATACATTTACATTAATAATATAATTTTTTTTGTATATTGTCATTTATTTGGTTTAATATACAAATATTATATGATAGTTTATTATACTTATTCATATTTTACATATTTGGGTTTGAAGTATACTTAATTATTACATGGATTTGAAATGCATTTTAATTATTATTAGTAATTTAGTGTCTAATGATGTTATTGGTTGAGTAGCAAACTTAGAATTGAAAAATGGTATTCAAGTATTTATCAATATAATAGTTAAAGGATTTACAACAATGAAAGTTCAAATTCAACTAGGAAGCGACACTTTTAAAGCATAAATACAACGATTCAACAGAACAATCTTAGGCAAATTTCTTAAAGTGGTGTAATTTTTTTTTTGAAATTCCTGAAATGGTGCATTTTTTTTATTTATTTCCGGATATAGGTAAATCGTGCATATGAGACACCATATCATTGTGAAGAAATCATGACCCTATTCCACGATTTAATATAAGATTAAATGAAATCGTGAAAAGAGGACAAGATCTTAAGTTACTAGATGAAATTGTGCAGCTAATATTTTAGTTAATGAGTTAATTAATATTCTCCACCCATTCCTCTTCTATTGTTTTGTCTGGCACTATACTGTGATCTATTGCTAATGTGCAACTAAAATAAATGCAAATGCAAATTTAATTTGAATAGAAGAGTGATTACTGAGAAGAAAAGTTACATACTATGAATTTAGTTCTTAAAAATTATATAATATTTTCAAATTTTTTATTCTAAATTTATTGCTAAATCTTAATTTTATTTTAGATTATTTTTATATTAGTAACTAAATTCAAATATTAAACTTAAACTTAATTTTGCTAAATATATTTTATTACTAAATTTTAATTTAATTTAATTTTTCTTTTCAAAATCAAACTTACTTTTAATTTAGTTCAATATATAAATCCCATACTAATATCATTTTTTATTTTAATTTAAACAATAATCTCCTCAACCATTATTGTTTAATTTCAAATTAACTTAACCTTTGTTTTAATTTAATTTCAACCATTTTTATCAATAAATAAAATCACTTTTGTAACTATGCATTTATTTTAGTTGCACATTAGCAATACATCACACAGTGCCAAACAAAATATAGAAGAGGAATGGGTGGAGAATATTAACCATCTTAAGATTTTACAGTATTCTCTCAGGATATTAATTAAATCATTAATTGAAATTTTGGCTACATGATTTCATCTAGTAAACTAAAATTGTGTTTTCTTTTCATGATTTCATTTAATCTTAAATTAAATCGTGGAATAGGGCCACGATTTCTTCACAATGATACGCACCATATACCCATATCCGAAAATAAATAAAAAATGTACTATTTTGATAAAAATTACACTAGTTTGGGATATTTGCCACAATCTAATCATTGTCATAATTATCGTAGCTAACTAATAAGTAAGAAAATCGTTGCTAAATAAAGGTCAACTAACATATTATATAACATATTATATTGATTGACCTTTCTAGAATTAGATATCTTTAGCCTGTTAATTAAGTCTTATCCAACATGTTTGAGTTCGTTGGAAAAATAGTTTTTAATCATTGTTAAAACGACTTACTAATCACATTTGGTACCACTAAAACACATTAGACTATGATGCTCCAAATACATTCTTGTAGATGCAGACACAATTACAATAAATACCATGTTCTTATTTAACGAAGAAAACTTAATGAAACTGGCACAATCATCTCTACACCTCACACACACACACACACCGATAAAGTTTCTAAGAGAGAATAAAACTATTATAACTGTAAAGTTTATCCCAAAATAGCAAGAGACTGAAATGTTCAGAGTTTGAAGATAACTTCCTATTCTTTAAAAAAAAATCAGGTAGCAATAGTTTAACCTAAACAAAATCTTTGGAGCTCTTTAATGTCCAATGTATAGAAGAAAATTTATCAGTAAAATAGTGCAATAATGTCAAGTTTGTGCCACAAGCATAAATTTTGGCAAAATATAGGCCAATCTGGATTCGTCAGCCGAATTCAAAGGTCAGTCGACTTTCCATGGTCTAATTTCACAAACTTCTAATTGGGACAACAACCTATTCAATACACTCAAGTGAGATGAACACTAAGTGACACATTCCGACAATAAATTAAAGATGTACTCACTAGGAAGGTTGACTTGTTTGCTTCGAGTGCATCAAATGTACTAGATATTGATATGAAATTCATGTGTCAAACTCGTTATACTCCCTTAAGCCAATCCAATGGTCTAAAGAAAAAGTTTATCAAGTTGAGTACACATCTTTGACCAAATTAATAAGTCAGATAACAATTTTGACTAAATTATTAAGTTAAAGTTTTATCAAGTCAAATAAATATTTTAAGCTATATTATTAAGCTTAGAATAACATAGTTAAGCTTAAATAAAATATTTATCATTCATACATTTGTTAATGGTGCAAGGCCTAAAAGGAAGTCGCCTAATTCATAGTTCATTGTCAACAACGTATTTTATCAAACTAAAGCTTCCAAGATCAAGGTTGAGGTTAAAAAAAAAGATTGCTCCATTGTCTTCTTGAAGTCCTTGATACGCGCCGCCGAACGCGCCCCAAATTATACTAAAAAGTTAAATTTGGGGAAAAGAGATAAATTGTATTTAATTATCTACTGTCTGCTATTATGTATCTTGGCTCTACTAAGAGAGTTGTATTTAAAGAAAAAAATAAAACTTGAAATGACTAAATAACCCTCCATAAAAAAGTATGCTCAAAATATCCAGGTGTTGCCTTGTTGTCGAGCCTTTGTGTATCAACTTCAAATCCAATTTTAACCACTTTTCATTTGAATTTTCTTTTAGCACTTGAATAAAATTTGTAGATCTTTAAGTTAGTTGCAAAACGAAACAAGAATCAAGTAAATCCGAGTTTTGTGAAAAAAGTTATGGATAAAATAAGAAACACACTCAAATCTGCTAAAATTTTAAAAATTGTGTCAAACTAATAACAAACTTTTAACTGAAACCTAGTTAGCCCAATTACAGCAAAATGGTGTAAAATTTTAATAATTATCAATTGATTTATCTTTATTGTTATCATTATACAATCGAAAAGTGATAAAATAAATATCTCATAACCATTTATACTTGATGCAACCAACTTTTAGCTTGATCTTAAATGTCACCTTGGCATTATATGTTTCCTTCAACCCCAAGCTTTATATGGGAATATACAAAACACATTTGAGAGCGTGTTGTGTGGCTTCCTAGGTTTTATGAGCAAGCTACTATTATCCAACACTTCGAAAGTGTGGTAACCAAGGTCACGATTGGACAACAAAAATAGTTCAAAAAGACAATTGAGTTACCACTATAGTTTATTAATGGAAACTACAAAAAAAATCTTTAAAAAGAGATATGACTTTTGAAACCAAATTTGGGTTCAAGAGTCCATTACATGTAAGAAAGACAGAAAGACATTAGTTCCTACAATATCTGTCCTAAGTTACCTTTAATTAAATGTGCAGAATTAATGTAATTTTTTAAAATATTTTTTTAATAAAATCAAACAAAAATATATGGTAAAAAATACTTTAATTGCTAGAAGCAAGGAAGTATTTAAGAAATTATTTATTTGTGTCTGACAATATGTGTTTCCATTTACAATAGAAAATCAAATTTATGTAGTTCCTTGTAAAAAAAATTATGAGCATTGGTATTTAAAGTTTCAATAATTTTTAAAATTTTAATGATGTTTTATATTTTTATAATTCACATTGATCAGAGTATTAGATAATACGAGATATTGTAAACTATACTTGATATACTTACAAATCATAAAACAGACAAAGATAGTGCAAACTATACACTGATATGGTAGATTTTCATGTGAATTTTATTTAGAAGAAAATATTTTAAAAAATGAATTTTGTTATATCTAAATTCTTTTAAAAAATTTATTAAAAATAAGAAATAACATAAAAAAAAGGATTGAATTGTGTTTTTAAAAATCTCAAATTTTTTGTTGGTATCATTTGCAAAAGTACTATCATGCGTTACAAAGATGAATACACTAACAATAATAAAAAAAAAAATATTCATAATGTTAGGTTTAACGTTTGCTTCCTTCTTTAAAAGCCAACTCTATGTAGCTTCGACCCTAATTCATCATTAATTTTTAAATTGATTAGTTTAAAGCTAGTCAATTCGATGCTAAATTGAATCAATTTTAAAAATGAAAATGTAATAGTGTCGGTTAAGTTGATGTTATAAAATTTATTTTTAATATTAATTTAATCTGTGTTGATTTAATAAAATTCTTACAAGGATTCTACCTTCAAAAATAAAATACAAATAAAAGAATAAAATAATTGTAATTGATGAAGGAGATAAATATGGAAAAAGGAGATGGATATGAATGAAAATAAAAATAAAGAAATAAGTGTGAATGAAAGATATCTGTATAGACGAAGGAGATAAGTATGAGTGAAGATAAATGTGGATGAAAGAGATGAAAATGAAAAGATTTACATAGAAATTAAAAAAAAAATTGTTAATAAGAAGATTTATCATCTTTAAATATAAATTTTTAGATTAAAAGAAATCTATGATTTTTATTTCTTATCACAAAGACACACATATTTATAACCTAAACCTATAAGTCGATAATAACTTAATTAAATATTAAAATATATTTAATATTATTAAAGTAAACTAAGCCGACTCTAATATTTTTTAATAATTATCATTAAAACTTATTTAATATTATTATTAGACTCCAATATCTTGTTTTTAAAATATATTTAACATTAGAGTCAATTAAGTCTATTTTAATATTTTTTCTTATATTTTTATTATTAAAATTTATTTAATATTATTAGAAGCAACTCTAATATATTTTTTAATATATATTTAAAATTATTAGAGTGGGTTAAATCAATTCTAATATTTTCTTCAACATATTTATAATTATAAAATAAATAATTTTAAAAGTCATTAAAGTTTTTAATAATTGTACGTATTATTAGAAAAATATAAATATTATATGTTGCATTAGAGTTAGTTTAACCATTCTAATAGTGTTGTTTATTGATTGAAGCTAAATTTTAAAAGGTATTTTTCCATCTTCTTGCAGTGTTATTTAAGTATTTGAGTAAATAAATATATTTTTTTTAGTTATTTTTACCTTCATTTTAAGGGTTTAAAAACCTATAAATATATAATAATGTTATAGAAAGTGTTCACTTAACTTTTTCTACTCAATATTTTAATATATTTAATATTTTATAAAAATATTATTAACTTAAATATCAAAAAATTATTTCACAAATCGATGGATCATCAACTTTCAGCAAACAACTTACTTCTCATCTTTCAAAAGAAATCCATTCATTCAATTTTTCAAATACATTACTTTTTTTTATCCTAAAAGTTTGATATTTCTGGGATAAGAACACAAAAAATATATTTTTTAATATTTTCTTGTTATTAAAGAAATTATTTTTAAGACATATTTAATATTCTTAAAGTTAACATGATTGAATTTAATATTTTTTAATATTAAAATATATTTAATATTATTAAAATCGTCTAAATTGAGTCTAATATTTTTTTAAACAATTTTTTTAGTTACTAAAATTTATAATAGTTTTAAATATTGTATATTATTAAAAAAAGTAATAAATGTTTTGTATCGTATTGATGACTGTAATAATATATATTAAATTTTACAAATTATCTTCACTTTCTTGTAATGTTATTTAAGTATTTAAGAAACTAAATACATTTCTTTTATTATTTTTACTTTTATTTTAGAGTTCCAAAACCCTAGATACAATGTCATAGAAAGTGTTGACTCAACTTTTTTTTTTTTCACTCAATAATATATTAATAAACTTTTATATTTTTATAAAATTCTTACTAATTTAAATTCTTATCTTTCAAAGAAATCTACTCAGTTCCTCAAATTCATTATTTTTTCTACCTTAAAAGTTCAACATTCTTTTTTGCGATAAGAATACCAAGTAAATAGGAAATAGCATAAACTTTTTATTTTGGTTTTTGCATAATTCACTTTATTTTCAATCGGTTTTTGTAAACATTTACATTAAAGTAGAAAAATAAAAGAAAAGGTTATTCTCAATGTTTTCCTATACAAATCATTCTAAACGGAAAAGAAATTAAAAACAAATGGATACTTTTGTAATTTTAAAGTTGAAAAATAAATGAAAAAAATACGTCCTCAAAAGTGAACAATCTCAACACTAACAGAAATAGGTAGAGAAACAAATTTGAAGTCTAGATCGGAAAAGAAACTTCAAGATGATTTTCAATTGCAACCCATTGCACAGTGACATCCAAATGGGCATGAAATAACCTATTGCTTGTCTGCCACATTTTGCAAGCACAAAGGGACTTTCCTATAGAATCTTCGGCACCAAAGACGGAGTACGCAGTGATATCGTTTTTGGTGAATTAAACTACGGGAATTTCATTTGTTCCCTTTAGGAGTTGCTTGTTTCTAATTACAGAATAAAAAATTTATTTTAATTTATAATATTATATTAAAAATTTCAAAAATAACAATTTATTATAAAGTAATTTTCATTATAAAAATCAAATTTCAATAAAATATATTAACATGACATAAAATTATAAATTTATATTTAAAAAATTCAGAATCATAAAAGTAAAATAATATATTTTTTTCTTCAAAATATATTTGTCTATTAATCATCATCTAAAATATCAATTAGTATAAATTTTATAAAGTTTGGAATAAAAATTGTAAAAATATCAAAAGTCATTGATATAATAAAACTAAAAAAAATAGAAGTTTATAGAATAATATATTACCTCCTATTAATATAAAAATTTAAACATAAATAATAAAACAAAAATATAATTCTTGAAAAATAAAACATAATAACACAACCATATGAAAAAGGATAAGTGGGGCAAGAGCGGTTTCATCACATCTATTGCTGGGTCCACCAAACCAAACCCGATAAAATCCGGATCCGGATATCTAAACGATTTCAAAAAGTTAACGTTATTATACCAATTTCCTAGTATCGGGTACAGACGAGCACAGCCACCTAGGAATGAGGCAAAAACAAAAACTCACCACTGCAACCCTTTACTCGTGCTTCCAAATTCCCAAGCGTCCCTTTCGGTGATTTCTTCATTACTCCTCATTATTTTCCAACCACCACCCTAAAGCCACCGCCTTTTCTCTTGTCTCAACCTACAGCCACATTTTTCTTTTCTGGGTCGGAAAGATCCGCGTTCTTTTTTGATTTTCCGGGAAAATGGCTGACTGGGCACCGGTGTTAATCGGGGTGGTGCTGTTCGTGCTGCTTCAACCGGGGTTGCTTTTTTCCTTTCCGGGAAATGGGAAGCAACTTGAGTTCGGGAGCATGAAGACCAACGGCAAAGCTATTTTCATCCACACACTCATCTTCTTCGCACTCTACTCCATCCTAATCTTGGCTGTTAAAGTTCACATATACACCGGCTGAACCGGTTGCCGGGATCTGGGTTCCCTTTCTCCTTCAAGGTATAATATTTGTTTACTCAGAAAAGAAATACCATTGTTGTAACTGGCTCTTCTGCCTTTTGCTTTATTGTTGTTGTTGTTACTTTGTATGCAAATAAAAAGGCTAAGATTTTTCCTTTTGGCTATGGGAAATGCATAGATCTGACAGTTTTTTGGTGGTTCTCTTTGATGGGCTTAGTCTAAATGATATTTTCGTTTGAACTAACTAACTTCCTTTTCAAGTGCTTTCTGGATCCAAAAGCTGGATTTTGTACTGGCTGATAAGGGTTTTTTAGATGAGTTGTGCCCATGATTGTAGATAAAGCAATATAATATTTTTAAATTGCCTAAACAAAGTTAATTTTTGATTGAGAATCAATTCATTGACGGGGAAATAAATATATAATTATACATGTATATAAAAAGTAGGTAGATGATTTATTTGAAATTGATTTAGCTAATTTTTCATAAATATTTCAATATGAATGAAATCATGTATAATAGTGGTTTTGAAGAAAAGCAAGAAATTTCGTTTGGGATGTATAATCACATTAAAGATGTATTAAGCTGTGGGTGTGAATAGGCCCGTAGATTTAGTTCTTTTTACGTATAAGAAGGGGAAAGTTGAAATAACCAAATTCTATTGTGGCCATTATTGATAGCAGGGTAAACACGAATTGTGATTTGTGCATTTTCATCACACCTCTTGGGTAGGATCATTTTCATTACACCTCAGAGGGTTTGGTGATGAAAGATCATATATCCAAGCTATCGTGAATTATTTCGAACTCGGTTTAACTTGCAGTTGTGATCTAACACGATTAACTTGCAGTCGATATCCAAGCTATCATGAATTATTTCTAAATTTGAAATGGGGGGATCTTTGATGAGTTAATAAGGGTGTTTAAAACTAATTGATATAAAAAATAATCAAAAATCAATAGCCGATTAAAAGCACAAGAATTTAGATGAATTTAATCTTATTTTAAATTGAACGAAATGATTTGTTGTGTGTGATTTAAGAGTTTGAAATTGGTCCAAATAGAATCATGATTAATTATTTAAATATTATTATAATCATTATTTTATTTACATATGAGAATTGTGTGATAGAAAAATTTAATGTGCGTAATTTGGTTATTGTTAAGGTAAAGTGACTTTAAGTAATGGAGTTAAGTGTTCTTTCCAACCCAAAATCAATTGTGTATTTGTAAGGATCAAACTCTTCCCTCGCTCGATAATCTCTGGAAAACGATTTTAAGAGGCCAAGAGTTTGAGGTATTGAAAAAGTAAGTTTCAAAAGTCAAGGATTTGGTTGTTCTTTGAAATTTCGGTAATTAAACGTCATTTCTATTAATTGTGTTAAACCTGTTAGTGAGATCGTTTCTTGACTGATATACTTTATTACTTAAAGAGAGTTTTGGTCTTACGTCTTTCCTAACGCTTAGCTTAACATCCCTTAAATATGCACTCAATCGGTCAGGTACCAAGAATACGAGATTTTCAAACATCACTTTGTTATAGTTTTCAAATTGTATCGTCATGTCACTTGCTTCGCGCCTATTCAAGTGCTTCCTCCATGTGTAAGTACAGCACTGTTTCAAGTGGTTTAAAGGTGTTGCTTCCTTTTTTCTTTCTTTTTTTTTTTGTTCTTCCCTTTCTTCTCTTCTCTTTCAACATTTTAGAGCAATCTTCATTTCGAGTTTCATTTGTTTTCGAAATAGACGTTTCTGGTTTTTCTCTTGTTGCTCGTATTCTTCTCGATGTCTATTTTGTTTATGAAATTACTCTTTTCGTTTTTGCTGCCTTTTTTGGGTTTTCGTTTCGTTCTTGAGATTGTTTTTCATTTTTCTGGTCTTTTTTGGGTTTTTGTTTAGGTTTTGAGATTATCTTTCGTTTTTGTTGGTTTTTTCTAGGTTTTATTTATGAGGGTTTGTATTTAGAATTCTTATTCTCTATCCATAATCACTTATCATGCGATATACTTCTTGGCTAAAATGGAATTTCTTAGATTAATGTTTTGGTATTCCTCTTTAAAGAAGGTCACTGTTTTTTCACAATCTTTAAACGATTAGCAAAATTGAGGAAAAGGACATGTGGTAACTTGCAGACGAGTCGGTTTGCCAAAACGAGTTAAACGATGTATGAGTTAGGTTTTGCCTTTTTTCTTTATGATATTGTTTTTATTACGCTCACTTTCGTCTTTCTCTTGATTCCATTGAGAAGGAAGTACTTACAATACGAATGTTATCTCTACCCAGCTTCATTGTAATAGTTAGCTGTCATGAAGCTCGAATACGGGTCAAATGTCCATGAACGCCGCGTGAATGACACCGCGTCAGACATTTACTTTTTCGTCGGACACGATCCACTCTATTGGACACGTGAATAAGACAGTTTACACTATTAGACACGTATCTTCTACCAAAATCGCAAACCACATCGGACACCTACTCTTTCGCCGGACACGGTCCACTCTATTGGACACGCGAATAAGACACGGTTCACACTGTTGGATGCCTATCTTCCACCAAAATCGCAAAATCCAAACACAAATATTAACATCCAAACAAAAATCGTAACCAATAAACGCAAACCGTATCTAAATCAAATATTTTTATTTCACAAATCAGTTAAATTATATCTTGAAAAATTATTAAAAATAATTGAAGATACGAGACAAATGAATCAAATCAAAAATAAAAGAAAAGAAGAAAAATAGATTGAACAAACTTGTGTTGTGAGAAGAAGAGTCAAGACGGTGAGGAAAAACACACATTGAAGACGGTGAAGGCAGTTGCCGTTGTCCACTCTCCCTGGAAAGGAGAAGACAATCTCTCACTGTTCTGTGGAAGATGCTCTCTCACTGTTATTTGAAAACGCTCTCTGATTTTTGGCTCTATATACTTCTAGAAGAAAGAAGAAGGAAATGTGCGCGTTGGAGGAGACTGTTGAAGAAGAACGCTATGATATGTCGATACTTCTAGAAGGAAGAAAAATGTAACTTTATTTAATTTTGAAAATTTTTTATTTTTATTATTTTATTAATAATATATATTTTATTAAAATGAAATAATTATATAATACACATTGTTTAAATTTTTTTCTATTTTATGTATTTTATTATTTTATTTATATATTTTGTAAATTTATTATTAATAATAATTTATATTAATAATTATATTTATAATATTTTATTATATAATACCAGTTATTTTTTTTAAATTATTATGTTTTATTTATATTTGAAATTTAAATAATATTTTTATTTAATTTATGTTTTTTAATTTATATTTAAATATACCGTGTTATATAATCATATTATATTTTATATCTTTTACATTTTGATTAAAATATTTTTATTTTATTTTATTTTATTTTTAAATTATAAACCTAAAATATATTTATGTTATAACTTAATTTATTTTTTAAATGATAAACTAATAGTATGAAAAATAAAATAAACTTTTAATTTAAAAAATTAAATATCCTATTATAGTTTTTAAATAATCATATTGAAATAAAAAAATATTAAATAATATTAAATAACATAATAATTAAATATTATTTTAAAAATATATAATATATATTATACTATAATTAATTTTTAATTTTCCACATGTTTTATTTATCATTTAGTTTCTATTAGATAAACTTATTTCATTTTTGTATGTAAGTAAATTTTTTATATTTATTTTTTTTATAGGAAATTAAGATGAATAATCAAGCTATCGAAGAAGATGAAACAAAACCTTTGTGGATATATGTTTCAAAATTAAGGAAAACTCCTGGTGGAGGAAATAATATGATCAAATGCAGTTTATGTGATTTTCCATTCAATGGATTTTACACTAAGGTAAGAGCTCATTTATTACAACTTAAGGGAGAAAGAGTTAGAAGTTGTCCAAAGGTAAGTTCGTCAAAACTCGTTGAGTTTAAAAAATTAGACAATGAAGCATCATTGAAAATAGAAATTTCAAAGAAAAAACAATGTCCCTCTACCAGTATCTGAGGAAGGAAATCAGACAAATAAGGGTCTCAGATTAAAAGGTGCTTTGGAGTCTTCTTTCAATATTCAAGTCAGAGATACTCTTAATTGTGAAATTGCAAGGATGTTTTACTCTTCAAGTTTATCATTTCATTTAGCAAAAAGTTCTTATAGAAGTGCATTTTCTTGTGCAGCTAATACTTCTAATCTTAGCGGATATGTACCGCCAACATATAATAAATTGAGAGGTCATTTACTTTCAAAAGAGAGAAATCATGTAGAAAACCTTGTACAACCTATAAGAAACTCATGGAGTCATAAAGGGGTGACAATTGTTAGTTATGAGTGGAGTGATCCCCAAAAAAGGCCACTTATAAATTTTATGGCTATCACTGAGAGTGGGCCAATGTTTTTAAAGTCAATAGATGCATCTGGTGATGTAAAAGACAAAGATTTTATGTCTAGACACATGAGAGATGCAATTATGGAGGTTGGGCCGAATAATGTGGTACAAATCGTAACTGATAATGCAGTTGTATGTAAGGCCGCATATATACTCATAGAATTGGAATTTCCTTCAATTTATTAGACTCCTTGTGTAGTGCACACCTTGAATCTTGCATTGAAAAATATTTGTGGAACAAAAGATACAGAAAGGAATAGTGTTGCTTATGATCAATGTTCTTGGATCTCACAAATTACTGATGAGGCTACCTTTATTAAAAATTTTATTGTTGGGCATTCTATGAGAATATCAATGTTCAATGGCTTCAACTCATTGAAGTTGCTTTTTGTTGCTTCAACAAGATTTGCTTCAACAATAGTCACCATAAAAGGTTTAGAAGTTTGAAAAATGGACTTCAAGAGATGGTTATTAGTGATGAAAGGTCATCTTACAAAGAGGATGATGTGGCTAAGGCACAATCGGTGAAATAAACTTTGTTGAATGATAATTGGTGGATGAATATTGATTACATACTTGCTTTTACTGCCCCTATTTATGATGTTCTCAGAAAAACAAATACGGATATGGCTAATCTGCACTTAGTATATGAAATATGGGATTCAATGATTTAAAAGGTGAGAAAGGTCATATTTCAACATGAAAGAAAGGTCATCACCAATAGTAGCACATCTCTTCATTGTTTTGCTCATTCTTTAAATCCAAGGTAATGTTAAATTATTTTATGATTATATTTGTTGTGTTTATCTTATTTATAATATTATAAATTTATAATATTATTGTTAATTTATGTTTGTAAATTTATAATGTTGTAGATATTATAGTCATGAGTGGTTAAGTGAAGATTCACACAGACTTGCTCCACATTAAGATGTCGAACTTACTCATGAGAGGAAGAAAAGTATTGAGGTACTTTGATGATCCAGATGTAAGGACACAAGTAAATATAGAATTTGCAAACTTTACATATGGAAGAGAAGGTTTTAACGATGTTGACTCTTTAAGAGATAGAGGTAAAATGGATGCAAAAACATGGTGGATTGTTCATGGAGCTCATGCACCAACACTTCAGAAAATAACTCTTAAGCTACTTGGACAACCATGTTCTTCTTCTTGTTGTGGAATGAATTGGAGTACCTACTCTTTTATATATTATTTGTAAAGGAATAAGATGATACCTAAAAGGGCATAAGATCTAGTACATGTTCAAAGTAATCTTCGTCTTCTCTCAAGAAACTCCTCAAAATACAAAGAAGAGGAAATTAAATTGTGGGATACTACGAGAGATGACTTTTCATTGGATGACAACATAATTCTTGAAATTGTCAGCTTATCTCTTGATGAACCAGAATTAGAAGTTGTATGTTTCAATGAGGATGAAATGTAGTTGTATCTTTTGTTAGACTTTTTTTATAAAAGTTTATCTTTTTTATATTTTCACATATTAATATATTTTAATAAATTCATAATTATATA
>Ga0209489_104341_pt1 | contig 26297 bp, 10 predicted proteins | sample SiratrowhiteBW_FD_187527 | JGI IMG/M metagenome (GOLD analysis project Ga0209489, IMG submission 187527) | Root nodule microbial communities of legume samples collected from California, USA - Siratro white BW (SPAdes) (version 2) | ecosystem: Host-associated > Plants > Roots > Nodule | place... | reverse complement strand
AAAAACACTAAAAAAAAAAAAAAAAAAAAACTCCAAACATACAAACTTCGGTCATTGCTTTAGAATTTCTTTGGATTATAAGATATTCCTAGAGAATAAAGAAATATTCTATAATATAATGAATCTACAAATTTACATTTCTTCCATAATTTTGAGTCTTCCTCTTGTAAATATTTATTGGAATCTTCTTTTTATTTCTTTTTCTTTATCAAGCTTCTTATTTTTATTTCTTTGTGTTTATCATTTTTATCTTCAACTAGTTCTTCCCCATCTTTATTTTGTATCATATAGGTTATAGAAGATGATTGAATAAAGTATTGGACATTTTTGTATAAGAACGTTAAATCATCCAATGATACTAATAAAATATAAAAGACACAACTATTTTATATTGGTTTACCTCAAATTTTAAGTTATATCCAATTTTCTTTTATGATTTAAATTGTTCCACTAATGATGTAAGACACCATTCAAGTATGAAGGATTTATTAACTTAAGAACACTTTGAAAACAACAAAGTCCATGAAAGAGATAGAAGCTTGCAGAAATCACCAAAACTAGTTGCAATTGAAAATCAAAAGTTGAATAAGGAAGAGAGATAAAAAAACACATCACTGTAAATGAACACCTAATGATAAGTGGATTGAAGATTTACCACTAGAAGAAACTCTCAAAGATAAGAACCTATGTAAAAGAATATCATACTCCCAAAAGAACTTAGAACTGCTACAAAATAATTGTATTTTATTAACCAAATGCAGTTTGTACTAGAAGAGAAATCCTTATTTATAAAAGTGGACATTTTCAACCACCATCTTACAAAAATAGGTTAGAAGCAATGTGAGCACAAGATTATTGATTACACTAGTGTGAGCATAAGTAATGATTACACTAATTTGAATAAAAAGTTAATAATTACACTAATGTGAACATTAAGCCTAGTAATCAAGCCATTGTGAATAATAAGTTAATTATTACACTAATGTGGATAAACAATTATTTAAGGAAGAGTATGATTTACTCTTAAAAATTGTAAGAATACAAATTGAAATAGAATTATATCTTCATGATGTAATCAAACATAATGAAAAGTCTTACTCAGTGAAAAGTTTGAAATCCCATCAAACTTATGATAAAGTACCATCCTTATAAAGTTTGCATGGTATTATGAAAAATATTTTGTCAAAACTTGATATGTTATGCTCTTGTGTGAAAATGTTCATGTTTAAAAGTTTATTATTTTAAGTATCATAAAAAAGGAAAGACAATAAAAATATAATCCAACACACTATGAAATTTTAATAAATAATAAAACATAAAACATGAAAGCAATTCATTTATAGGAGATAAGTTCTATTAGACAAATAATGTGAGATACAGAATGTTTGGTTTGATAGATGATACAAACAAAGCTTTGAAGATTAAAATTTGAAGTGAAGTACTTAAAATTACTTAATAGTATTAGTTTGCCTAATAAAATTCAATTGATTGAGAATTAAATATAATCTAAAGATAAATCAATATAAAATATTTTATATATTTCTTCTTCTCCTTCATTTAATTTAAATTTCATGTTGTTATTCATTATACATAACTACATTAAAAACAAATAGTAAAATAGTAATGTTGGGCCTCTTTTTTTTTCTTTAGGCTTAACATGTTTTAAGAATCATTATGAAAACATACTTTTAAAATTGTTTATTTTAATAAATCAGTTAAGTTTTTAAACATACTTATATCTTAGTTCATCAAATGCAACACCTGCTGACTAATATGTAAGAGGAAACTATAGTCTGAACATTTATAAATAGACAATATTTATAAAAAATTTAAAATTAAATTAAAATATACAATTAATCCTTTTTTTGTTATGTTTAACTGTGGTTTTATTCTATTTAAATGTATGTTAATCATTTGATGTATGAAATGTATTGAATAAATTACTAATATTAAAAATTGAACAAAACTCTAAACATATTTTGTTTTTAATTGTTAATTATATATATATATATATATATATATATATATATATATATATATTTATTTATTTATTTATATTAGCTCATTCTTATGTATTTATATTATGTTTTCAGTTGTTATTAGAGCAAATATTATTGTAATTTTGGAATATTATTTTGTTTACCTTTTATTTTATAATACTTTAAGTAAATTTGTAAATCCTATATTTTCAGAATAATATATAATATATTTCTATAAGACTTACATTTGCGAAGAGTATAAATTTTCTTTTAAGATTATATTTTATGTGTAGAAAGTAAATATATATATATATATATATATATATATATATATATATATATATATATATAATTAAACTATAAATGATTGTGCAATTTAAAAGATAAATAGTTCAAAAATGCAGTTGTTATAAAGAATTTGGTTTGAAATAAATTTACATTGAACTGAATTAGATTTAGATTTTATAAGAAATTGAATTATTTTAAAAATTTGAATTCAATTTTTATTTTAATTTAAATTTTAAAATATGAATTATGTCTAAATAAAACTACTGAATTAAACTATAATTTAGAAAATTAAAAAAATGTTTTAAAATAAGATAAAATAAAATGTTTATTGATAATAATTTAAATATTTTATTTAATTTAGAAGAAATATAAAATAGTTCAATTATTCCATTTAATTCATTTTAATAATTATAAATTTGAATTTTGTGGATCCACTTTTAAAATTCAGTTAAATTTTATAGAAATTCAGTAATTTGTTCATTTTATACATTCTTAGAACTATAAAACATTACCATCTTAGTTTTTTTTTTTTTTTTTTTTATAGAATATATATTCTACCATGACATTTTTTTTCACTTGTTTTTTTTTTATCTTAGTTCATCATGTAATGAGAACCGAACCATAATCTTTAAAAAAAATAAAAAAAATGAAAGAAAGTCAATCAAATTTAAGTCTCATTTATATCATAGAAGTTCGAAATGTGTAAGAGTAGTCTAATAAATTTAGTGATATGACCATTATTATTGATCGAAGAGAGTGCAATTTTTCTGATTTTGATTTTGTAAGGAAGTGAAAGAGATAAAAAAAAAGATAGAATGTGGTCCATTCTGTAATGTACAAACAACATAAAAAATATACATAGGACCACCATGCCAATAAATTTCTTTAGTAGGGTTGAGGTACGCACTCGGCTGCACGCCTACAAAGCTTATACAAACCCGAGGACAAAAGCCTCTTAACATTGTTTTCTTTTTATTTTCTCATGCCAACATGGTATTTTTATTTTTGGCTTTTTGCTGCCTCTGGTTGGTAAAATTTATCTTTTAAGTTAATCTATAATCTCTCTTTACTTTGAAAATTGCTACCTCTTGTAGTTCATTTATATGCACACAAGAAAAGTTGTTTTTTTCATAATTAAATTTTAACTTATGTTATCATAATTATCAAAAGGTCTTGTTAGAGCACTGTTCAACTTAATTGTCTTATATAAAGTTTTGACAACTGAAGAGAAGAGCTTATTAAAAGAAAAAAAATCATGCTAATAAATGACTAATAAAATTGTTTTATAAAAATAATCATTAGCAAAATGAATGTTAGACCTAATATCTTAAACAAAGATTTGATTTGATAGATATATTTGAAACAAATGTCTTAATGAGTGACTTTTCATGTTTTGGTTACCCTCAAACTAAGGTGTACATGGTATAAGCTATGTTTAAGATTTAAGGTCTTCTCAAAACAAAAGTATTTTATAATAGTATAATAAAATCAGAAACTATATTTATACTTTTATTTTAAAAGTAAGTTTATCACATGTAATTAAATCTTGAAATAACATTTATCTAAATATACACTGAATATTGCAATTTAATAAAAAGCTAATTTTATTAGATTATAAAAGACATTTAAATCCTAGGTTTTATACTAAGTCATGCTTTGCTATTAAAATACTAAAAGGTAAATATATATGGCTTTTTCAATCACAATAGGATATTAAGGGATCCTGATAGAATTAATGCAACATCTTATACTTATACTTATACTGATCAAATTATCAAAGATATGTTAAGCTTCTCCAGCTTGAAACAAATAAAAAAATAAAGTAATAGTATAATTAAGTTTGAAATATTTCATAAATTCAAGTATTTATTAAAATTTTTTATTGTATTAGGTGTTTAAAATATTTTTTATTTCTATCTAATGTTTAATTTTGTAATGCATAATGTATGACGTGATTTTTATTTAATTTTTGTCTAATTTTTAACTGAACAATCAATTTGTTTATCCTTTTATTATTTTTTTCAAATTATTGATTAACTGTTTTTTTCATTTTAAATATAAGTTGATCAATTAATGGAAGATCATTAAAACAAAATAAACTGATCGATAAATTAAAAATAAAAAATAAAAAAGTAAAAGCAACAACATTTTATTAAATACGAAATCAAACAATCAAATACTTGGATAAAACTAATAAATATTTTGAATCTTAATAAAATAAATAGTTCCAATTATAAATTATCTAAAATTAGAATTATTTTAAAACTCAAACCAAAGAAACCTAAAATGATTTTCCACAATTCTTCAAATTAAATACAAAATTATTCACAATCCTAAGATCACAGCACTTGCAAAATATCCATGAATAAACAATAAGTAAATTTTACACTTGTTCCAACTTTAAAATCTTAGAGGTCCTGCTGGTCTATTCCATCTTCCAAATGAAAAAGAAACAAAAATACATGCAGTATGCAATCAAAGAATCCAATCTAAGCTTAACAACTACATAAACTATTCCATTAACCTTGTGACATCTCTTTCTGTTATCCGAGTTAGAGTCCTGCCAAGATTTTGCCGCTATTGAACTGATAGCTGGGGCTCATTTTGGCAGCATAGATAAATCATCATAAAGAAAGTTCACAACTAGGTTTACTGGTTTTTATTAATTTATCATCCTTATAGAATAATATATATATAATTTTTTTTTTAATTTTTTGATTGATTGATCTCTATAACCGACAATGGGAATTTGCAAGTAGTAAGCTCAATCTGTGTAATTATCTGTATAGAAGTATCTATCTATTTGACAGGCTAGGCATTTATTGGAGGGGTCATTATGTTGTGAATATCTTACAGGGTGATGGTGATGGAATATACATTCATTCATTAGCGAGATACTCACTACTCAGTGGACAGTGGTGATGATGGTACCTGATATAGCGTTTTCAGTTTGCATCTTTCACGAAAAAGCAACAACTATGTAGTACATCAATCTAAATTCGTCTCTTGTTTTTCCCTTCTATAACATTTATATATAGCAACCATTATTTTGGACATGCTTTGAGGGATTACTTGTTTGTATATTTTTTTTTTTTTAAAATAAACTGTCACTGTAGGAACCCTACTTGCAGGAGCCCATTCTTCAGTTATTATTAGTTAGGGAAATTATCAGTAAATACCTTTGCACTTATTGACAAGAGAAAGAGAGAGAGAAAATATGGATACATAGCAGCTGTGTCATATTCATCTACACCATAAATGATTTTTCTACAAACTTTTGTAAAAAAAGAAATAATGTTTCCATATAAATTGTAATTAATATGGGTAGCTTAAGATAAAGCTTTTAGAAAAATAAATCAGAGAAAATTTATAAATTAATTTATGTATAAAACAATTCTAATTTTTGAAATAGATGTGCATTTTTTTTTTTTACTTCAGTAGAGTTTTAACAGATGGTGAAATTCAATGTAATCCAGTCATGAAACTATGTCCTTGTTTGTAAGTATTATTTGGAATCTTATGATGTATTATTTTTTCAAAATAATATTGTAAAGTTATGTTTTCATTGTAATTTGAAATATTGATATAAATTAATGGGCAAGTAATGAGTGATTTCATAGTTTATCAAACGCAGTTTGAGATTGATGAATTATAGGTTGAAATTAATCAATGGATTTTATATTTTTATGGCTCCAGTACAAAAAATGGGATATGAGTAGGTATAATAATAATTTCAGCAACCAATATTCCTATAAATTATTTGTAGATAAAACTAACATGATCAAACAATTAAGCTTTGATGACGCTTAAGGCAAAAAATGTGTTAGTTTAGGTGGTTCTATTAAGACAAATGTATGAATTTAAATTTGCTTGACTATTTTACTAAATTACATATATTAATAAATGAATTCAAAAACATTTGTTTCGAGCGAGTTTACGAGAACTTAATTCAGAAGTAAACGAGTTAGCACAAATTGCTTTTAAGTAAAAATTTTTAAAAGAGAATTTTGAAAAGTCAATTTAAATATGAAGAAAACCTCCATATCAACACAAAATATTTCAGATAAATAATTTTCCTTCTAATTGTTGGAAGGAATACTAGTGAAATTTGAATGATCCTAACAGTTAGATCAATCAAAAGGTTAAATATCAAGCAAAACAATTATATTATTTTAGGCGATGAGTTATATAAAAAATTTGTAGGTGGAGTGTTTCTTTTGTGGGACAGAGGCATATATTGCAATGGCAAAAATTCATAGTGGGATTTATGGATTTCATATGGTTGGAGAAAAAATAAAATGGATCTTGTATGGATAAGGGGTTTTTTTCCCTTCAATTTTAAAAGATCATATTAAATATGTAAGTAGCGTGAGGAATGTCAAGGTTTGGACTCATTTAGCAGGGTTTGATGAGTGAAATACACTTTATAATAAAACCTTAGTTATTTATAGAATAGGAAACCGATTTGATTGGACAAATATATCCACATTGAAAGGACATAAATATGTGATTGAGGTTGTGAATTATTTTGTTGAGTGGATAGAGACTATCGTCCTAAAAGATGTAGATTAGAAAGATATTACTGATTTTATTGATGAATACATAATTTATATATTGATTTAGAATAGCATAATTAATCAAATAGACTGAGTTGTGATATTCATTGGCAAAGGGTGGTCTGATATGCATCATACAAAATATAAAATTGTTAGCATTAACACCTTTTTATGGCCAAGAAAATGGTTTTAATGAGGATGTTAATAAAATGTTGATATAAGTTTGGTTAAGAGACATATTGGGAGTATGTCAAAGAGTTATCTCCTAAGAGTTTTACTACTACATGTTCAAAGTGACTATACGAGCATAATGCAGTTTCATCCTATCGAAATTAATTTGAAATCTTTGAGAATATAAAGGAAAAGTTAATTTCTAACTCAAAATTATTCGAATATTTTGATAAAATAAATAGTCACGATGAAAAATAATTACTGTGACAAAAACAACAAATTACTTGAATTTCTAATTGAGAAGTTAAAAGAAAAATCATTTGATAAAAGTTATTTGGTATGAGAAATTATATTGATGTAAAAGATGAAAAATAATTACTGTGACAAAAACAACAAATTACTTGAATTTCTAATTGAGAAGTTAAAAGAAAAATCATTTGATAAAAGTTATTTGGTATGAGAAATTATATTGATGTAAAAGATTTAGAGGTTTAGGAAGTAATCTATTAGTTGGGAGTGTTGGACTTGAAGAATAGACTGAAGTCTGAAGTGATATTGCTTTGACGATGAACTTGGAGATGTAAATATCAAAGTGTTGTAAGAATTTCTTAATTTTTATTATATGTTGTTAAGATTTTTTTCACACAAAGTATTTCCAAGATTTTTAAATTCAGCACATAACCTGTACTAAAATCAATTAAAAAAAACTGTTTTTGTAAAGTTAAAATATGTGAACAAAGTTTGATGACTTTGCTAATCAATTAAGTTTTTAAGTAATTCATTAAACTATTCTTGAGAACTTTTAAAAGAATAATTGATTATCAATTTAGTTAACCGATTAAAATAGAGAATAGATTTATTTATTTTTTAGTGTTATGGACTGAAAATCTTGTATAATTGATTAATTTGGTTTTATGAATTAAATGTAAAACAAAAATAATCAATTAAAATAGAAAAAGTAGTAAATGTTTTTCAAATTTTAGTGAGAATAATTAATTATTAACTTGAAATAATCAATTAAATGCGTTTGAATTTTTTTAAAATTATATATTTTTTGAATTATATAATGGAACATTGGTCTTACTCTTTTAAAACAACTAATACCACTATTAAATTTGAATTTCTTTGAGATCATTTGAGTTATCTTTGAATTTCACTATTAAGAATAAAAAATGTTGTATTGTGTTATTGAATTAACCTTGTGTTTTGCTACTATCGTGAGTTTTGGTACATTTTTTTCTTTTGCTAGTGGTTGGAGTGTGTTTAAGTGTATATACTCTTATGTGATCAAGAATTGATTAGTTTTATATCATCTTGTAGTTTTCTAAGGGATGAACATATCTTCTTGAGTGTGTTTGAGAGTTGATCTTGTGGTGTTTTGTGTTTATAATTGTTATTATGAGTGCTTGTACAAACATTTGAAGATAGTGAAATCTAGTTATAAGGTTGAATAATTGAGATTGGATGTTAAATCATTTGTGATTTCAACTGGTATAAATTTCTTGTGCAATATTTCTCTTGCCTTATCTTCTTTATATTATTGTTAAACAATCTTTTATCAATTTTGATTGGAAAATTAATTGCATTATATTTTTTAAATTGAATGAGTTTTAAAAAAACTTGAAGAAAAAAAGTTTTAAAACCAATTCACCCCCACTCTTAGTTTAGCCAAGCCATCTATTTCTAACAATTGGCCTCAAAAATTATTCAAACTTTCACAAGTTTCTTGAGATGAAACTCGACACTTAGTTACTCTTTCAATGAAGGATCCTTGGTGAAGAACCAAGGAGAAGAATAGTTTCATTTTAGAGACTTCCAAAGAACAAGATGAATGTATAATGCTTATTCAACTAAAGTTCAGTTTTAAGGTTATTTTGCAAGAGATAAGGGGCTCTTTATATAAATGCCTAGCTCTCTTTCACTTTATGCTATAAAAAATATCGGACTAAGAAGTATATAAGGGATGAAAACTAGGGCATGCTTCAGCCATGGTAGGAACACCCAAATTTGGCCTATTTTAAACTTATTCCTTGTGATGTTTCTAGCTCCTCCTCTTGTGTAGAATAGGTCCTTGACCTAAGTTGACTAGGGTTAGACATCCACAAGGCCTAAGTGTGCCTCTACAAAAATCTACAAAATACAACAAAAAACTTACATCAATATAGTGAAATACTCGTATACATTTATATACAAGACTAAGAAGAATGAAGAGAAGTCCTAATAATGTACACTCCAAAGGAGGTGGGTCTTCTTCTTAGATGCTTATGCTTCTTTAATCCTCCTAGTTATAGACTTTGTCAAAGGCACAATACATGAGCAATTTCTTAGTCTTTATATGAACTTGAGAGAAGTTAGAACTTCACATTTTAAACTTGAGAGATGCTTGGACAAATTCTTGAAGTTACAAGTATTTTTTGAAGTTTCTAATATACTACGTGTCTCTTTCAAATACACATGAGATAGTTTGACTATTCCACTTGATCCTTCAAACTTTCAAAAACCTTTTTGTGTCCAAGAAAACATATATAATAAGAATAATAAAAAAGACGGTGATTTAGTTAAAATAGATATTAATCATTTAGATAAAAGAGAGTGTTTTTATTTATGGTAGAGTTTTAGGAAATCTCCAACGCTAATTTGTTGAAATTTTAAAGTTACTTCAAAATAATATAATCGTGTCAAATATTCAATGATTGATTCCTTTGAGAAAAGAAAAGAAGAAGAGGAAATACTGGGGTATTGATGAACTGTAAATGTTACAAGAGCAAATAAGATGACAATTGCATAAGAAAAAATATTAATAACAAAGTTACTAATTTATCATCAGTATTAAAAATAACATTATCTTGAAGACATTTGTTATAAATGGTAAATTTTACCGAGAAAGTAAAAATGAAAGAATTGATGTTATGATTTATTGATAAAGATGGATCTCGATTCTTTCATAAGCATATGGATGTGAGGTTTGATTATTTTCTTAATGTTATTTTGTTTACTTTTCAAATATATATTAAGTTAAGAATATATAATTGCAAATGTTAAAGTATCAAAATAAGGCATAGTGAATATATGTCGATGAAGAGAAGGATCTATTCCTAATTTCGATCTAAAAAAGGAGTTATTATTTGAAAGCTCAAAAAGGTGATTACATGCTTGAGGAGGTAGTTATTCATCAAGACAGAAAGGTATACTGAACATGAAAAGTTGTAATTTTTGGAAACGCGTGTTTCTCTATAAATGGTAAAGAATGGATCTTCAACAAAATGTACGGTAGGAGTCATGAGGATGAAACAACCACTGAAAATACCTATACCTAAGATTTGAATATAATTTTTTTTTTGAAGTAACACAAATACTACATATAAAAAGATCTATGAAAGTCAAACATGAACTAACAGAGATTATCACTGCTGATGTTCTTGTCCACCATTTTTTTTGGATTCCTAAAACAGGTATATATTTCTTCCTTTGCAATTTTTTTTCTAATCATTCTTTTATTTCATATTTATCTTAAATCTCATATGATTGTTTTTCTTTTGTGGTTTCTCGTTTTCGTTTGCTTTCTAGATTATTATCTTGATCTTCATTAAGTTTTTACAATCGATTATTATTTTGATTTCATGTTCCTATTTAAAACCTTTTATTGAAATTTATTGAGATGAGCCCTCGAGTTTTAATGTCATTATTTAGTTCAATCATCTTTTTTTTAATCAAATCTCTTTAATATGAAATTTATATTTTAAAATTTTCCATTAATACAATGTACAAATGTTGCATTAATGTTTATTTTGAAAACCAAACATGTAAAAATTAATATAAATGTATCTTTTGAAAATCTTGAGAGAGTTTTTCCTTATGTTGGTTCTTGCCTTAAAAATCTATTTCTAGTGGTGAATTTTCATGAAACTTATCTTTAAAGAGTTTTCTTGAAAGTGGTGTATTCTTACTTCATTTTTATTTTTAATCTATTTTCTATTTCACATTTACAAGTTGTTATATTTTCTTTTTGTTTTTATAAAAGTCAAATTGAATAGCATGGCTAATACAAGCTTATTTTGACTGCAGCATGCTAGATGGATTTCTATTAGAAATGTTAATTCTAACACACTTGCTAACTTACGTTTAGGGATAAAATTATTTTTCTTGTATTTTACATTGTATCCTCATTTATTTAGATGGTCAATTGTCCTAAAAGAAGGCTAGGTGGGTCAAGCCATACTCAAATCATTATCCTTCTTCTGTTACACTCTTAAGTAGAAAGAGTTGTGTCTTAATTATCAACTATAACTCTTGATTTAATAGTAGATTCTGAATCCAACAATTGATATCAAAGTCAAGGTAATGAGTTCAATTTCCACAAGGAACTGATTGTTTAGGAAGAGATTGTTCCACCTTACACAATTTTCTTGTGACATAGGCTAGGTGGGTCAAGTCATACTATAACTTTTAACCTAGTAAAAAATATTCAATCTAATAAAAAATAATACAAATTTTGATAGAACCTTTTGTCAAAGTATACGTTAGTGTGATTTGTTTTTGTTGGATTCCTTCATGAGTTATTTATTTTACTTTTTTTTTTATGAAATAAGGCATGCCTTACATGTCATTTTTTTTTTTAAAAAATCCACTTAATAAAAGTAAGAACTTTGAATTATTTCATATTTTCTTAGGTCTCATGTATGTATTTTTTCTTTATATTATCTTAAACTCGACTTCAATGGAAGTGTTTGTTAAGTGTTATTTGGATGTTGTCAAGTTAATCATGATGGAATATACAATAACATTAATGGTGATTGACATTTATTAAAAATAAACTGGATCAATTTCAATCATTTAATTAAAAAATCTTGTAAAATTGAAAGGAAAAATAATCTCGATCAACTTTGACCGGAAAGGCTAACAATTAATATTTTAAATTATTAAATATAGTGAATATTAAAATAAATTTTTATGTTTAATTAAAATATAATATCCAAACGATAAAATTAAAATTAAAATTAAATAAATTTAAATAATGTCATCCTAATAAAACTTTGAAAACATAATTTGAATTGGAAATAATGCAATTTAATGTATTTAATTTCGTTAAAACTTTGAAAATTTTGATCGAAACATGTGTTTCGACCATACGTCACAGTCATAATCATTTTGGTTCCCTAAAAGAAAAAAGATGAATTTCAAATTAGCCATCTTTCCCAAAGGACAAAATTAGTTATTCTTCGTGTTTTGCGCTTAACAATTAATTTTTTTTTAAATTATAAATTAATTCTCTGTATATCTCTTATAATTGTTATAAAGTGTGCCTGAAAGGTACCTTGGTATGACTCGGGTGAAGAAATGAAATTTCACATTGAATGCATATTGTTGGTAGGTTTCTGGGGTTCATATGGTTTGAATTCATTTGGGTTATATATGAAGCTTAAAATCTATATAAAGTAGGTTCAGCTTTTAACAAATAAAACTGCAGTTGCAGTGTCCTGAGATGAACCTCTCAATTATTTTTGGTGGAAATCCCAATTTATTCTAGATATTGCTTGGTTTTGAAGGAAAATCTGCAGGCTCTTACCCTCACACACTGCAGGGACACAGCACAGCTTTTTCAAGGTCTCTTGTTCTTAAAAGCACACTGTTTAATTACCAACCCAACTAACACTGTTACAACTTGACTTGAGTTATTAGGAAATCTGTAAGAAAATTAATTCCTTATTTCTTTTACTCCTTTTGCGTAAAGACTTGCCTAGGGTTCCCTCAAGTCTTGAAAAACTAATCTGGTACAAGCCTATTTTTACTCGTTTACTGTTGATCCAGACCACATTTGAAGTGTTAAATGTTAAGTTCACTCTTTCAGAGGCTGCAATAATTGTCTGTTAGGGTTTTTCTTGTTTGGCAGGCTACAAAGTACTCTCAATATTTAAAGACCTACTCAAGACAACAACACAATTAGGAAACGATGGAGCCTATATGGTGTGCCAAATTATTCAAGTTAGCAAGTCAAATCCGGGCTCTAAAATTCTTGATGCTTTATAGCACACTTTTGATCAACTATAGCATATATGTATCCACATCTTATTGGGGAAGCACATGCTTCTTAATGAAGTAATAAACTCATGCAATTAGGTTACTAAACTAAATTTAGTTATTTGTGTTACAGAATAATGAAAGTCAGATCTTTCAAGTTGAGCCGTGCAAATCTCACTGCCATCTGCCTGTGGTCCCTCTTTCTATGAGTTGAGTGGATGCTTTTTAAGACCTAAGTTGGTCCCTCATCTACAGCGCAGCTACCTATGATCTATAATCTAATCCAACTGATCACACTCAAATACCATACACCACATCTTTTGAAAGTGATTATGACTCTAGTTGAATTTCTTCCACTCTTGTTTCAGTTAGTTTTCTGAAAAAAGTTCCTGCAAATCTTAGTCTTATAATCTTAATTAAGAATATTTTGGTCTACGAATAATTCTAAGACAATATAACACCCCAAAAGGATTTCATTCTTATAAATATTCTTAGGTTTCACTCTTGGAAGATGTTGCTTTTAATACTATCGGAAATGCATTAGTTCTTTTGATAATGCTTTGTGGAATTCTCTTTGTTTCCTTTACAACAGTGCGAATTTCTTGATAAAGATACATGTGGTTGCACATAAAAGTGTAAAACTTGCTTTCTATTAGTTTTATCTTATAACTAAAATGTCTTTATAAATGGATTGAAGGTCTTCTTTTTCTCCCTCTTTTCTTTTTATCCTTCTCCCTTTGTGCCGGCAGTGTTTTAGTTGCATCTAGTGTGCTTTTCAACACTCAATTGAATAATTACAATGCTAACAGTTAATGATTAAGTCCGTGATTGTTCAGTATAAGGTTTGAGCAGATCGAGGAAATTAGCACTGCCAGTTTGCTTACGCGTCATCTTAAAAGGATGCCACGTTAGCAATGATCATACACTCTTTTCATTTAAATGCCAAAAGTTGAATGCTCTCAAACTCACAACTTCACTACTCCTTCATAAAATTCTTATTTGTAGAGTGAATTTTGCCCTTTGGGATAATAGGTTGAAATTTAAGGTTGGGGTCATCTGCTCAAATAATTCACATTTAGGTGCTCATTTCGGAAACACTTTAATTTTAGGGTATTTCTATATCCTTTCTCTTCCATTTCTTCTCTTTCTAGGATATGGTGAAGGCATAGAACAGAATAACCAGATAGCATCCACAATTTTTCTCGCTTGTAAGTTGGTTCTTGTCATTTTAATTATATTTTCACTGAAATCCTATTTTGCATATGCACAATTTTGAACTTCCAAGAGTATTATTTTTGCTCCAAATTCAGTTTCACAAGCCACCAATTGAGTAAATAGAATCGTCCTGGCTTCAGTTCTCGGGAATCATGACTTCTAGAGCAATGGAGTCAAATGGGAAAACTGACTTCAGTGCAGAACTTTAATTTTTTTTTATCCAGAACCTCTTTTTGCTCTCTAATTATGTTATTCTGTTTCTTTTGTTTACCAACTACCGAAAATGAGAATATTTTGGTAGTCAATAATGCAACAACTTTTGAATAATCTTGTGGTCAGTTTAACCACCGAAACTGTGTAATAGTATCACAAAAAGGGCATCTATTTCCAATACCAATGCATAAGTTTTTTCTTTGTTTGTCTGGGGTTACTAAGTAGATGATGATACTGCAGAAAAAGATGAACTAAGTAGATGATGATGATGATGGCTAGTTCAAGAGAAGGTCAACAAGCGAAGCCAGAAGGTGGCCCCATTAATACTGACAAGTTTTCCAAGGCATCTTCCAGTACAAAACAATGGTCGGCGTTCAGAAATCCAAGAATTGTGAGAGTGTCACGTTCTTTTGGAGGAAAAGATAGGCACAGCAAGGTTTGCACCATCAGAGGGTTGAGGGACAGAAGGATTAGGCTCTCAGTGCCCACAGCAATTCAGCTATATGATCTTCAAGACAAGCTTGGGCTAAACCAACCAAGCAAAGTGATCGATTGGTTGCTTGAAGCAACTAAACTTGACATTGACAAGCTCCCACCACTTCAATTTCCTCAGGGCTTTGGTCAATTTCATCATCCACAAACCCTACTCCCCTTTCATGATTCAAGTGCCTCACAGCTTTCTCTCGGACCCTTCGGTGATGCTAGCTCAACATTTGTAAGGGATGGCGGCTTTCAAAACGCCATGGCAAAGTCCAGGTATTGGGAAAGTATAGATTCAATGTCAAGATTAAAAGGCAAGGAAACTGAGAAGGGCAAGTGGGTCAAAACCAATGAGCAAGAAAATCATGAAGATGATGTTGTTGGAAGCTACAGTAACTTGCATGCATCTACTCAGAGGCTTTTCCCTATGGGTAGTGGTACCACTACTAATCACTCCCTTTTACCTGGTTTGTTGAACAATACCATGCCATATAACCCCTACAATGCTGAGCCTTCTAGTTTGTCGTTATCCCAATTTGGAGGCCATGGTTTGTTTCCTTCCCAGCAGGTAGATCCCAGTCCAAGCAGTGGAAATGGCCTTCAATTCCCATCCTCTTTGCCATTACCTTCATCTGGTTCTCAACTTTCCTTTGGCTCATCTTCTGCTACACCATCAATGTTCACTACCTATGCTCCATTTCTTCCACCCTCAGTAGACAATGATCCTAGACAGTTCAACCACATTCAGTTCTTGAACTCAGGTTCTCAAATCTTGCCTCATCCTCTCATTCCATCTCTTCACTCCTTCAATGTCAGACCCTTCCCAGCAACACCCTTTAGTTCAAAGCTTTTGGAGTCAGACAGCATCCGTAGTCAACATGATAAGGGTAGCACCTCTTGAGTCTCCTCACCATTGTTCTTTCCAAAGTGTTAGATTGTTGCCTCTAAGCAGGCAGCAATGGATGTGAGCAGATTCTTCATAGAAGTCACTCAAGAAGCTAAATCACATCATGTTTTATACACTTGAACCAAGGTGAGTACATGCATGTTTGTAGGTATGGCAATGCTGGCTATACATATGGGATGAATATTTTGTATTTCAATCTTTGTTATTTCAGATTTCAGTTTATAGGTACCTTGTTGAGAAACAATTCTGGGTACACGTTAGAATAAGTACCGAACTAAATGAAGGAGTTCTCTTTCTTTCTTGTATGCATATATATGAATTCCATCATTTCATTTAATTTATGTAAGAGAAAAAAGAAGTCACGGTCACTTTTTAGTTAGTTAGCAGTGCAGTTCCGTGATCCAAGCTAATTCAATTACCAACGTGCTATACCTTGAAAGGGTTAAGCTATAATTTCTTTTTATCACAACAAACATCTGACATTGAATAATGCATACGACGTAGCTTGAAAGGATGACCATAAAATAAAGGGGTTGAAGAACAAGCGTACTTACTATGTCCTTGAGTATGGGTTATAATAATTACTTCTTATTTCTTATCTTTTTTCTCTGACCTTCCAATTTAAAATATTCGGTATTGAAAAAACTAGTTTATTAATAGTTTTTCTTTTTGATGTTGCTGAGGAGTTAGTTGGAGGGACACAGAAGGAAATAACATATGAACACAGATAATCTCCCTAGTGTATTATGATGAACAGATATTGTTGCTTCTTTGCAATTAGTCCATTCCACCAAACTCACCAAGCAGCTCTTACATTTAATGAGAATTAATTTTAAGGGTAATGTCTCTTATTAACGTAGAAATCATCCTTAGATGAAGTTAATACACACTCTAACATTAAAGGGAAAAAGAACTTCAAAGTATAAGTGGGCATTAGTTGGTCAAGATTTCCAAGAAAATGCCTTTTACCTGACTGACCAGATTGATAAAGTATGTAAAATTTGTTACTTGTCTTGTTTGTTAGGTAATTCGTCTTGTATAATTCTACCACTCTTTGTTTGAATTCCTTTTTCAATTATTTTACTGCTGCTTCAAAATAAAGAACCAGTCACGGAAATTGGGTTCTTTTTCCATTTGACAAGAGCTGCAACCACTGACACATGTTATTTGTAGAGATAACAGAAACTTATTATGGATTTACTTTTATTTGCAAGGCAATAATACCTTGGAAACTTTTATAGATGGTGTTGGTATGGTATATATGATTTGAATCGTATCAGTGTCTAGCAACAGTAGCGATGGTCGGTTTGCTCGCTGCATGTTTTGTCATAAACCTGTTCTAGTTCCAGGATGCAAGACTCCTTTCCTTGCTGCCTAATTGTCTATACATGAAAGATTGAAGAGTGTTAAAAGATTAAAAAATTGTGCCTTGTTGGTGGTACGACATGGAACATATAAAGTTATATGTTTCATTTAGTGTACATATATATAAGTAGAAGTCACAATTCCGTGGTATATAATTAACACGCTATCTGGAAAGATGCGTGATGAATTGTTAATAAATGTGTACCATGTCCTTGTGCTTTAACATATATATGGTAACATTCAGAAGCTAGCTAGTAATGCAACCTAATCTTGAATCAAAGTAGGTACGAATATTGAATATTGAATAGTGTTGAAGTATATGGTGAAAAGAATTGCCCTAATTATATGTAAACTCAATTCAGAAACAACTAACTTTTGATGCCTTTGGATGATAATATATATGACTTATTCCCGGTGCATGCAGCTAGCAATGCATGCCTACCTACTGCATGTGAAGGTCTGCAACAAACATTGTAATTAAAGATAACTTGAACAAAGAAAAGCCTTGGAGATGCAACTTACCATGACACCCTATATATAGTATGATGGAAAAGGAGGAGAAAGAATATTGGTCCAACGATAAAGAGAAAAAAATGTTATGAAAATTACATAAATCATGTATATAGACTATAAAGTTGTAAATACATATGGTTGTTTTTTATCTCTTGATAATTGAATAAAGCAAAAAAATGAAAAGAAAAGCTGTGTGGACATGCATGCTACAGTCCAAAGGTCTGCATTTGTACATAGATGTGTGTGAAAAATTGCAGAGCGGTGAAGAGGGTAATGGACAATGCGTCTCGTGTCTGTCCTCATCTTTGTACCCTATTTGACAGCATCTTGATGAAGGCATGGAAGCATCCATCCATACAAAGTATGGAAAAGAGAGAAAAATGTTTCCACATCTACAGTTACCACTGACAATGAAAAGGAGGCGACATAAAATCACTGCCAGAGACTGAATTTGAAAGCAGTCTCTGTGGTATACAATAATATATCACAAGATCCAAGATAAAAATTAAATTAACACTCAGTGGTCGCAGCAGCGGTTAGGTTTTCAACGGGTCCTCTAGAATGGAGTCATCAAAGAAAAATGAACAAAAAGTTTTTCATATTTGTCTGTGTGGTCCTAATTAATTATTCAATGCCTTTAAAACATAGAAATGTGAAAAAAAATTCAGACTTGACAGTACATTATTATCTAGAGACTTTATCTTATTGCTTACACACAATGTAATTAACACTGTGTTTCCCAAGCATGTATTAATTTACATAGAATCTTGTTCAAACGACTTGCAGGGGGTCTGACACTCCTCATAAAGCACCCTTCAACCCCTTCAATTAATGTATGAGTGAAACCAATCAAAATTAAGATTATTAATAACAATTTATTATGTGACAGTGTTGATACTTTTGACCCAAGAGGCTTACAGGCATTATCTGTATTGTGTGTTAGGTAGGATGAGTTATAATCAACCATGTTTACTACTAGTATAGTATTGTGTTCTCTGGTACTTTTGTTTTGTGATTTTTTTGTTATAGAAGACTAATTTCACTGTCATATGAAAAGGAAAAAGAAGTAAAGGAAGTACTTTTTGATAAATAGGTTTAGGTGTACTTTTGCAGCAGGTAAAATTTACTTTTTAAGTTTTATTTATCCTAATTATTCTTAAAATACATTTAATTTGTAATTCTTAGATGTCGTAAATAAATATTATATTAAAATATTTCAGTTATTAAATGGATTAAAATCATGATATTTTATAATACAATTGAATATTTAAGAAACCTAATTCACATCTCATATCAAAATATCTATTTAACAGACAAAAATAAAAATTTGATAACTTAGATTTGAGATTTGAGTATTAATGATATAGGGGATGAATCACAACTATAATTAAGACATAGAATAAAAATATTAATATATTTTAATTTAATATATGTAATATATAATAAGACATAGAAGAAAGATGTTAATATTTTAATATATGTAATATATATACATATATTAGTTCATTATGTTAAGAAATGAACTTATGATTTTCATTCTAATATCTAAATTAAATGAAATGAGAAAAGAAATATCTTATGGTTCTTTTTTATTAAATTGTAATCAAACAAACCTGTATATGATCATTTAAAGCATGACTCTTGTTTTATAACATATAATCATAATGATATTATGACAAATTTCAATTTGTATAATAATATAAAACAAATAAATAAAATATGATCAAATATTCTATTTTATGTTTTGTCCATAAATATTTCATTATAAAAATAATAATAGTTAATGGATGTGTAATAATTTTTAAGTTATAGAATCATGTTCCACTTGTCATCTACCTAGTTCTTATTTATGATATAGTACACAATAAATAAAAGAGAAATTACAATAAGATAATTACCTTATCATTTCTTAATTATTACTTAAGTTCATCAAGTATTTGACAATTTATGGTTAAAATATAATAAAACTCTTTATAGTGTTATTTCATAAACTATTAAAAGTGCAAGTGTTTTGCATTAATATATAAAGCACGGTTTATTGAACTCTTACTCATCAATTTTTTTTTTCTTTAGATTAATCACTTCTTTTTTATTTATTTTTATCTTTAACTTTGGAAGAATTGTTTTGCATCAAGGATAATAATGGAATGAGACAACTGTAAATTTGATTATACTTGTACTGCTCTTAAAGTAATAATTCATACTTGTCATTTTCATATGAAATTTGTGTCTCATCTTTGTCATTGGATATTGCACATAATTGAAATTTCATGAACATCATTATTTTTGAAAATGTGAAGAGTGAAATTACCTTGAAGATATGATTGAATTTGGTGGATATCAAGCTTGAAAGAGAGAATGAAAAATAATGTAGCAGATGAAGGATTTTCAAATGAAAAAAATTAAAAACCAAAGAAAAAAGATAAAATAAATATTTTAGGTCACATAATAGACTAGAAGTTTACTCAATTAAAGACTCTAAATTGAGAGTTAAACATTATCCTGTGACAAAAAATAAACAACAAATAAAATATTTAGAAATGATCAAATGTGTATCTTAAAAATTATTTAATTTGATGAAATTAATGTTTATGTTTGGTCAAATGTAATATTGAATGAAATTATACAAAGGAAAACAAAATCAAATGTGTAATTGAGTTTGTGGTGAGAAGGAAAACATACCCTGAAACTAAGTGAATCTAATTAAATTAAAAAGTTAATCAATTGAGAGAGAAAATAAAGATTGCCTGAAGAGATCAGATTAGATTTCTTTCATTGAAATCGAATCGAAGAAACATTAAAAATAATTTTTTTAGGTTCTTTAATAAACCAAGATCATTTTAGTAATTCAAATAAACATAGTATGAAAATGGGATATATATATATATATATATATATATATATATATATATATATATATATATACTCATTTCTGTTATCATCCTTGTACTCCATTTAAAGTATCAGGAATTATTCATACTTATACTCAATCAATGGAGATATTCCTAATCAAAGTTAGATGGGTTTTTGTCCTTGTTCAACATTGGCCTTATTTTTATTATTCTACTTAAAAAATTTACCAAGCATGACTCTAGTTAAATAAAATGCACTTGTAACTCAATAATATATTTTAAAATCAAATATACTTGAAATTAAAAATTTATCTATGCAATCAAACTTTTTATTTCATTATCCAAATAAATTTAATGAAGGAAACCGTTCAACAATGTAATCCCTCATTAAAGGAAAATTAATTTCCATGGAATCTGCATTCAAAGAAAAAAATAGTGATATAAGTATTATAATTATAAAATAAAAAATTATTAACAACTAATAAATCTATGTATGAAGCAAAATATATGTATCTTTTGAGTCACTCATCTATATTTTTTTTTGTTTGCAACAAAGAAAACTAACAAGCAGGCAGTACCACAACCAACCTTATACAAAAAGAAGCCCCAACCTCATCCTATAAAGCACAATCTGACTCAATCTTCGTTCAAAAAACATAGGCAGCTATAACTCCTTACCTCCATAAAAGTCTAAATCAGACATCCACACACAAAAACAGTATATCATGTATAATTTGCTAAATCCCAAATTAGTTGAGCGATGAAGATGTTGTTGCAGGTTTCAGATTCAACAAAATACTTCCAGACATCCATATAACTCTCCCGTAACGATTCAAAGCTTCAATCACCATTTTCAGTTAATTCTTCCCTCCCAGCTTAGACCGTCTCTACATCAATAAACAAATACATTCCTACTATTTGGTAGTTCTGTAATGAGAATAGTTCCTCTCCTACTATTACTCCTCCAAGTAGAGTCAAAACTTTGTTAATATAACTTGTCCTCCCAAATCTGAGAGGAGGGTAAGCTCTTTACTTTTCATAACTTTCAAAATACCCCCTCATAGTCACCAGAGTTTATATTAACTATCTTACTATATACATCCTTCACTGTGTATTCTTTTACCATCACTCATCCATATTTGTAAGCATTGTTGTTAGGTATCAAAGTGTGAGTCCAAGTTCCACATTGAGTAGAAGTAAGAAAGGTGAGCAACATATAAGAAAGAAGACCCACAAACCAAATTTCTTAAGGTTTTGGGTTGAAGGTGGTGTTATTCCCTTATGTGGGTTTGGCTCAGTTCTCATTCTTGTGAGATCTCCCCAGTTTTTCCCCCTCGAATTACCCAACAAGTGGTATCAAAGCTGATGGTTTCGGGGAAGCATGTCCTGTTTAAGTGTGTAAACGACGGTACAAATGAAGGTCGTTCGAGGGGGAGTGTACCAATGTGGAAGGGACTCTCACTTGAGGGGGAGATCGTTAGGTATCCAAGTGTGAGTCTAAGTTCCTCATTGAGTAGAAGTGAGAAAGTTGAGCAACTTGCGGTACAAATGAGGGTCGTTCGAGGGGGAGTGTACCAATGTGGAAGGGACTCTCACTTGAGGGGGAGATTGTTAGGTATCCAAGTGTGAGTCTAAGTCCCACATTGAGTAGAAGTGAAAAAGTTGAGCAACATATAAGAAATAAGACCCACAAACCTAATGTCTTAAGGTTTTGGGTTGAAGGTGGTGTCATTTCCTTATGTGGGTTTGGCTCAGTTCTCATTCTTGTGAGATCTCCTAGTTTTGCCCCCTCGGATTACCCAACAATTGTTTGGTCTCTATCTTGATTTACAAAACTTCTGAATGGATTGAGATTATAAAACTTACAAAACAAATGAAATAAATACATAAAACATAATTACTAAAATATTAATAAACATAGGTAAATAAAAAAGTATATATTACTTACATTGTTTTTATTTGTAGAAAAAATTTGTTTAACATAAGAATAAAAAAAATATACAGTGGAACAACATGTTATCACTCCAAAACTATGTCCTCATGTCCACAAAAGCTTAGTTATAAGATTATCTTTTAACTTTTCTCATGTAATCATCATCAACAATAATAGGTTGTCCTTGATAATAATTAAATTTAAGAAATAATTGTAGATATTTTGTAAATAATTGTATATGATTAAGGTTAAATTCTCCTAATTTTCAGTTTTTTCAATTCATATGATGCTTTGAAAGCGTTCAATGTGTATATAATTATATTTAAGTTTTAATTGTTATTTAGTAGGTGAATTAAGCTAGAAAAAAACTCAAGAAATATAAAAATGAAGTTGAGACGAATGGAGAGGATATCTTATCCATGTGTCACCATGCCAATAGAGAGGATTAGAGTGTGTTGAACAAGTTATCATCCGGGCAAGTGGCAACACTGATTGGAGACTTCGCGATACATGTAGGTGAGACTTCAAAAGGAAGAGGAACTTATTAAAGAAAGAGAAGAGGAGACATGGGAAATAAATAAAGGAAGCATGACAAATAAAGATGGAGCATGAAGAAATAAAAGAGAGAAGAATTCTTAGAACTTTAGAAGAATAAATAAAAGGAATTAAGCAAGTGTAACTCTTAAATTGGAAGAAATTTGAAAGAAGGAAAAAATTGAAGAGAAGGAACTTAAGGGAAGCTCCTTGACCTTTGGAACTCCCTAAGTGTTGCACCAATAATAAATTAGTGCAAGGATTGCCAAGTCATCATTTGTAATCATTACACCCATCCATCTAGATAACTACCAAATGCACATTCATGTACCTATATAACCACCCAATGTTAGCTTCCTAATTTTGTGAGGGATTAGTTTAGCTTAATCTTAGTTATTTCTTAATATTTGGCTAATTTTGTGACTATTTGGACGTCATGTACATCTATAAAAGGGAGTCTATCCCAATGTAAAAAAACATAGGGTTGAATTAATTAAATAACCAAAGGTTCCCTTGAAAGTTGAGTTGTCTCCTTTCTCTCTTGTCTTGAGTTTGTATCTAGAGAAATTTTCTCAAGTGGTGGCTCTTCAAGCAGTTATCCTTGAAGGTTCTTCCTTTATAGGAAGACCTACCTTGTCAGTGATAGTTATGTTAATGATGAGAAGGCTTCTTGAAAGCCAATCTATAGAACTTGAATAGTCTGAAAGAGAGATTCTATTCCACACTAGATGTAACGTCTTTAAAAATAATTGTTCTTTGATTATGGATAGTGGTTATTGTTGTAAGCATTGTAATTTTAGGTTAGTAGACAAGTTATCCTGAAATGTTATACCCCATCCAAAATTTTACAAACTCCAACAGTTCAAACACGATAGTGGTATAGTTAAATCAACGTGTGAATATCCCAACTTTCATAGGCAATTATAAAGTTGAAGTTGTATGTGACATAATACTTATGAAAGCTGGACATATTCTACTTGATAGACCATGGGAATTTGATAAAAAAAATCAATCCATGATGGCCTCACCAACAAAGTAAGTTTCACTCAATAGGGAAGAAAAATAGTCTTGTGTCTTCTCACGCCTCAACAAGTAAGAGAGGACCAAATAAAAATGAAAAAAATTAAAAACGAGAAAAGAGAGGGGGAAAAAACCAAGTAAAAAACTCTCTCACACTAAAAAAGGGTGAGAATCAATTGAGTTTGGAGGTTTGTATCCAAAGAAGTTGTTCAATAGAAATCTTTAAAAAAATAAAAACAGTAAATCTCTTATACTTGATTTTCCTTCTCTATTGCAAAGAGACGTTTTTTTGTCATAAGTCATGAACTTGATTCTCTACCACATGGGATTAAAAACTTTTAAAAGAGTTTGGTGATTTTTTTCCTAAAGAGGTGCCTCGTGGAATTTTACCTTTAAGAGAGAATAAAACATCAAATAGACTTAGTTCCAAGAGCAAGCTTACCAAATATGCCAACCTATGGGACAAAGCCCCAAGAGACTAAACAGATCGAAAATCAAGTAAGTGACTTGTTGGAGAAGGGTTGCGTACAAAAGTTTTTCATTCCTTGTGTTGTCCCAATGTTGTTGGTTCCTACGAAAGATGGGTCACAGAGAATGTGTATAATTGTAAGGTCATCAACAACATAACTATAAAATATAGGCATCTAATCCCTATGTTAGATGATATGTTGGACAAGTTACATGGAGCTAACATATTTTTTGAAATTGATCTTAAGAGTAGTTATCATCAAATAATAATCAAAGAAGGAGATTAATGAAAAACTTTTAAGACCAAGTTTGGATTGTACAAATGGTTAGTCATGCATTTTACCTTGACCAATGCTCCTAGCACCTTTATGATATTAATGAATCATGTACTTAGATATTGCATAGAAAGATGTATAGTCCTATACTTTGAAGACATCTTAATCAATAGTAGGAGTCTAGATAAGCATGCAGTTTAGACTATCACATAGTTTAGCTAGCTTTTATAGAAGATTTGTGAAGGATTTCTTTACACTTGTTGCTCCTTTTAATGAACTTGTTAAGAAGGATGTCTCTTTCATATATAGCAGAAAATAAGAAAAGACTTTTGAAAACTTAAAAGATAAGTTAAACCATACACCCATTCTGTTCTTCCAAACTTTTTTTAAACCTTTTAGCTAGTGTTTTATGCATTTAGAGTTGGAATAGGTGTTATGTTACTTCAAGGTTAGCTATCCCACCTTAATGAAAAACTTCATGAACCCACCTTAAACTAACCTACCTCAGACAAAGAGCCTTATACTCTAATTAGAGCCCTCAAAACTTGGGAGCATTACGTTCCAAAATAATACTTTTATAGATTAGTTAGGAGTGACTACAAATCAAAACAATACTTGTTGTAACTTGTAGCATTCATCTACATAGTAAAACTCAATTAATTGATTGAAAACTGGATGTATTATATCTATGTTATCAAAGAAATCATTATAAAAAGTAATGAGTATTTTCCTTCTTCCTTACACTCTCAAAAGTGCATGTTATTAAATATACATTACCTATAAAAGAGAAGTTTTCAAATATAGTTTTTAAAAATAACTATCATCTGATTCGATATCATTAGACGATATTGTAAAAATTATAATATATTTTTAAAATACAATTTAATCCTCTCTTGTGTTTACTTGTTTTTTCACCCATTAGAATCAGTTAAAAATAGTATCTATAAAATGTTATGAATAAAAGAGTACCAATAATTTAGATACATATATATGAAGTTCAATTTATTACTACTTAAAAAAGTGATTTAAAAAATTAAAAGTGAATCATATTAAAAGTAATAAAATTATAAATGTGTAGGAGGAGTTTATTTGTCCCAATACATTACTTAAATATAACTCAAAAATTATGTAAAGATGATTATAAATTAAATTGATAAGTTAGGATTCGACTTTTATTGATTTCCCTCTCACATTTTCATTGATTCCATAGTGTATAACTAAATTATAAATTCAAATGCGATACTAATATATCATTTACATTCTCTCAAATAAATTGATTATGCATTGATTCCTTAACTATAACTAAATTCTTTCGGCATTAGAATTCATTATTAATGTAATTAATGTAATGAAATATTTCCTCGATTATCAAATATATAAAGCAATCTCGTTGAAATCTAAATCTATGAAATACTTTTTAATTATAACTCAGATAATAAGAAAACCAAAATAATATATATATATATATATATATATATATATATATATATATATATATATATATACACAC
>Ga0209489_104340_pt1 | contig 26298 bp, 11 predicted proteins | sample SiratrowhiteBW_FD_187527 | JGI IMG/M metagenome (GOLD analysis project Ga0209489, IMG submission 187527) | Root nodule microbial communities of legume samples collected from California, USA - Siratro white BW (SPAdes) (version 2) | ecosystem: Host-associated > Plants > Roots > Nodule | place... | reverse complement strand
AAAAAAAAATATATATATATATATATATATATATATATATATATATATATATATATATATATATATATATATTCATTCATTAAAGGGCAATACTATTTTTCTTAGTGTATCCTTAAATATTATTAAACATTACTGCTATAACAAACTTCACATATTATAAAATATATAAAACACAAATTAACATAAATATTAAATTTTAACTCATTAGAATAAAATTATGAAATAAAAATACAATAATATATTTGTTTCCACTAATAATAATAACAAAAACATTTTATTAAAAATAAATAAAATGATATTAAAAACAATGAATCTTATATATGACGTTTTGCGATATATATGTCATTTATTACTTTTATAATTATTCTTTCTCTTTTACAATTTTTTTTTCACTTTTTTAATTGTTTACGTTCTCTAATTATATTATAAAACACTCTATAAATAACTCATTATTTATTTTTTAATTAAGGCTGTAATTTTTTTATTTTTTAAAAAGTATAAAATACGGAGGAATATTTTATACTACAATTAATAATATTTGCTCTGAACATTCCATTTTGGCAAAAAGTATTTTTGACAACCATCTTTTTTTTTATAAACAATCACTTGAGAAGTCTTTTTAATGATAAAATATTTAATTAAAATATAAATTAAATTATTTAACGAAAAATTAATAAAAAAAGTTATAGAATGATTATACAAAATTACATGATTGCCTATATAAAACATCAGTCTTGGTGTTTGGAAAACTTTCTTTAACTGTTAAAGAAAAAATGGCATATAATAAATTAAAAATAATAATTTACACCTGAATAAAACAAAATAATTTTATCAGCACAAATAATTTGGTAAATAAAAATGAAACAAATTAGTGGAAAAGGGTGATAAATAAGCACTATTCACACACCCTTTCTGCATCTGCAGCTATACATTTTACTCTGAAATGATAAGAGCTTCAATTTGAAACATCCTCGTACCCTAATTTCACACTGAATTCGCACTCTGGTCTTACCTCCAATACACAAAGTAAGCTTCTAACTTCACTTTTTAGCCTTAACTTTTCATTACTCAAATACCCATTTTGTTCTTTCTTTTCAATCATTTCGGTTCCATTTCAAAATTGTTTTTTTTAATGCATTTTAATCTGCTTTGTCAATTAACAAAAACCAAACTTGGATGTGTTTTTTTGTTTTTTTTTTTTGCTGGGGGGTACTCATTGTTAACCTCTGACTCTAACAAGCAGTTGAATGGAGTCAGATTACTGTGCAATACAGAGATTATAAAAGAAAATAGTGAATTTCAAAACTGGAAAGTGGTAGCTATTGAATTGTGTTATGTTTACCTATTTGTATTGCATATTTCTGTATATTAAATTTTGAGCTGCAAGCACTTGGTTGATGTGAAGGAACTCTCTGATGTGGATTTTTAGCATGCACTTGTCTTCTGAAGAATTTTTGTATTTTGTTCAAGTTCTTTGTGTCTATCTTTCTTTTGGTGTAATGTTAAGTGAATTTACCTACACGCGAGAACAGTAATTGCCATTTACTTATGGTTCCATTTATCATTGTATCCGACATTATTTGATTTGGAGTGTTTCAGTTGTGATTACATTTGCTATCATTCTCTGCATATGCTGGTAATGTGCTTTTAATGTTTATCATCTCCAGGAGTGAGGACTCTGCATGTTGTTTGCAACTAGAATGATGTCTTCCAGTTGTATGACAAGTGCCAAGTTTAAATCTCTTGATTATAACTGTTCCAGAGTTTCTAAAGTTGATCTTGCTGCATTCTTTTACAAGACCACCTTTGGCTGGAAACAATGCTCTCCATGCTTTGGTTTTGCTCAACCTTGTTTAATTGTTGATTTCAAGTAAGTCAATAGCAATTTGTGCTTATGATTTTTTATCCTGCATAGAATGTAGGACAACTTTTGATACTTGATACGTAGTTGGAGGTTCTGTAATAACAATTAAATGCTGACTTGAAGCTCGGATGCGTTGTTATATTTAATAGAGGATGATGTTGTAAACCTGTCTTTGTTGCTAGACAGTTCCTTCACATCAGCTTTATTGGGTTACAGATATTCTATTTTTTGGTTAGGTGGGATTAAGTATTTAAAAAAAAAATATGATAAGAACAAAGTGTCTAAAGTGATGAGGGGTTTTCTATCGATAACAGATGATGAGAAGTGTTCTTCTTTTAGTCTAACATGGTGAAATGTGTTGAACTGTTGATGAAATTGTTTCATTGCAAAAGTCTGGTAGATTTAATTTGATGTCTAAAGTCTGATATATTGCACTATCATCATTCTTTTGAAAAAAACTGTATTCTGTTAGTGTTGTAGATATTCAGTTTTTCAACTGAATGTTGGGAGTTAGTGTTTCTGTTTTATGTTATGGTTGTATAACCACTTTTGAGGCTACATATAGACTTTGCATGTGTACTCTTTGAATACAAGTGAAATAACATTCAGTTCATCTTTTTTTAAAGTTTTTTCTTTGTTTTCTTCCTATAAAAAATCTGATATGGTATTAGAGCCTATATAAAGTAGGGATATCATTAAAAATACCTGATATTTTGTAGCTTCTTTGGGATATCGATATGAACATGCACTTGCAACCGTGCTGTTTGAAACACTTCAAACACTGTATAGGTGATTATCAAAGTTAACTATATGAAGAGAATTGAAACACTTCAAACACTGTATAGGTGATTATCAAAAGTTAACTATATGAAGAGAACATTACTGTTGATCTTTTCTTAGGATATTAAGTCTTTATGTCTTCAGGAGGATGACTTGGTCAGTTAGAAACAGCTTAAATGACAGCAGTTTTAGTTCTTCCACTTCAAATGGCAGTAATGGAAGGACCCGCATAATTAGAGTGATTCAAGAGTTTCAGAGTAAGTTAGGTTCTAAAATTCAGGAGGTAAAGAAAAATCTTCCCATGAAGCTGCTTTTCTTCTTGGTTGGATTTTATTGTGCAACTGCCTTTGCCACTGTCATTGGACAAACTGGTGACTGGGATATTCTATCTGCTGCCTTGGCTGTGGCTGTTGTGGAAGTCATTGGGGCTCTCATGTATAGGGCTTCTCTTCCTTTAGTTAGCAAGAATAAAGGCCTTATTTCCTTGTTTAATTACTGGAAGGCTGGCCTTACACTGGGACTTTTCTTAGATTCCTTTAAATATTGATTTGATTGCATTGTTGGATGAGCAATCCCTTCAATGTGAATTGAAATTTCCCACTGTTCTTGTGCTGCTTGGCATTTGTAATGCACATGACTCATGGTCATTGCAGTAATCTGTCACCACTATGTTTGATATAAGCTGAAGTTACACTTTACTCGACGTAAGATGGAGCTAGTTCAACTTCTATGGTTAAAAAATCCCTGAAGTTCAGTGCTCATCATATCCAGAAGAAAAGACATTCAAGCTATGAGGCGAATCATGCATATTCATGATGAACATAGCAATGATTGAGTTTTGACTAGGACACGTTAAAGGACATTGAAACATTCTACAACTTCACATTTTCAATTAAATCTCCATTGGCTTTCAAGCACCTCCCAGAACAACATTTCACTCTATCAGTCCTTTATTTCAATGTTTCCTCCTATAATCCGTCTTGGCATCAGTTCCTTGATAGTTGTGGGATTGCTGGTATTCATTTTGCAGGGGCATTCAGACGAATTGGACTTAAAGAAGTCCACTTTTTCATTGACTTGTGAGATGATGGTATACAGTGATGTGGAACCTTGAATCTTTTTGCAAGAAATCTGGCACTGTTGTACATGTACAACACCGAATATTGTCTCTTCCATACAGAGGAAACTTGATTGCCTCATGAACTGTGATGTAAAAATTGAGTTTGGTACAAATAAGGCAAACTGTCTCAAATGTAATGTGATTGTGGATCATTATTTCTGCAGGAACTACAAAATACTTGAACATAGCACTATTTTCATGTCTACCAGGCTCCATTATGAACTGCAGACAATGCCATTTGTCGAATTGATTTGTTTCTGTATTTAGTATACTGCTAGAGGATCTTTTGAAAATTTATCCATCTTGTCTATGTAAAATTTTAGTTCTGAAGAAGAAAAGTTATCCCTCATGTCTATATACATTTTGGATATACAGTTACCTACTGAAATCATTGCACAATACAAATTGATGTAGATATATCTCATTGATGAATGTATGGACTGCAAATTCAACTAGAACTCATTTATGTGCATCACTTTGATGTATATATAACTTTGGTGAATGTGTATGTCTCAGTTTTCAACTTAACTTGATGACCAAATTATATACACTTTTTCAAGAAGAATGCGGGTCAATTATCCAAGGGATGACAATTTTACCTTTTACATTTCAAGCAAATTGAACTTGAATCTGGAAAACTATTTCTCTAAATGTGAAATTATTATGGTTGGATGTTAAGCAATCAACACTAACAATATTTTACTATTTGTGCCAATCTAATACTGCTACACTAACTCTGCATTTGGATAATCATCTGTAAAATAGACTTTAAAGTAAATTCATTTTATAAATTGATTATAGTTTGTTTTTGGATTCATTTTAGATTATTTATAATCATGTTGGAATAGTAATTTTATAGAATTAAGGCCATATGTTGTACATCAAAGTTAAAAATACTTTGCCTTGCTTCAATTTTTTGTGTTTCTCATTTATGCTTATAAGCAATGAATATGTATGGAATAAACATGGGTAGGTGATGGAAATCTTTTTGGAAGTAGTAGAAGATTCCAATAAAACTTAAAACAACACTTAAAACAGTGAATCTAAGTAAAAATTGCTTTCAAATTAAATGAGGTTAAAAGAATAAGAAGCGACTTTAAAAGAAAAAGAGATTGCTTTCAAATTAAATGAGTTTAAAAGAATAAGAAGTGACTTTAAAAGAATAAAAAAAAAATATATAGTTAAATTCTCATTTAACTTCATAGCATAAGTTTTTATTTATAGGCTTAGGAATTTGGAATACAGTTTTACTTGGAGGAGTTTCTACGCACATGTTCTATATTATTCAAATCTTACATTTTTTAAGTATTTATAAACAAGTTCTATATTACTCAAATCTTATATTTTTTAAGTGTTTATAAATTTTACCACCACCTCGATATGCACATAGTTATGTAAGTGTTTATAAATTTTACCACCACCTCGATATGCACATAGTTATGTAAGTGTGGTTGACTCCATTTTAACTATTATGTTGCTTATCTTCTTTGACTACGTCTAAAAGGATTTCCATCCTTTAGTTAGAATATGAAGTTAAAATGAAATCTAAGTTTGACTAATACTATACATATATTCAAGTTGAAATTATTGGTTGACAATAAACGCTTTTTTGGTATGCTTATAACATGAAAGGAAGAAAAAAGAATACAAGACTCATGTTTCTTATCTTCTCTATTTAAACGGAGAATTAGAAAGAAAGGTGTCTAATTATATTTAAAAGACAAAATTATCCCACTTTTATATTTTTATTAAAAATATATCATTTTATATATTTAATTTTTTATTTTCTTTCAATTTTTATGAAAGCAATCATAACTTCCACCTCATTTCTCACAATCTTTTAATATTTTTGTTTCAAAGAGATTACTATTTCACGGGATGGAAAAGAAAAAGATATTCATATTTAGAACAAGTAATATGGAAAGAAATAAGAGTGTTCTTTTAGTTTGTTTGGATACATTAGTGAAGGGAGTGATGTGAAGGTGGTATGGTTGTGTTTTATTGTTCGTATTGGCTATTTGGTTTTGCTTATGAGTAGACTTAAGGTTTATATGTGTTTGACGTTTTCATTTTTCTTTTAGAGTTGGTTGCATTGTAATAAAGGATCATCCAAATCAATCAATTATAATAATAAATATTAAAAATAATTATGATAATAATAAAAAATATTAAAAGAACAATAAGTATAATAATAATAATAGTAGTAAAAATATTATTAATAAAAATATAAAATAATAATAAAACTATTAATAATAAAAATTAAAAAATAATAATAATAATAAATTTGTACAATAATAAAAATATTAATGATAATAAATTTAAAAATAATAATAATAATAAAAGTAAACTTATTAATTAATAATAATAAAATTATAATTTAATATTTAATTAAAATATTTTTTAATAATGAGAATAATTTGATCATTTTATAATTTTTTTAAAAATATATTGCATCAGTTAAATAATTTATAAACTTTTACCAACTTTCTTTTCGTTTCTCTTCATTTTTAATTTGATTCTTTTAATCAAAACAAATTTATTTTTCCACTCTCTTCACTTCTTTCTTTCTAATTTTCTCAAATCACTTTTTAATCCAAAACATCTTAAATCAAGTAAAAAATCAAAGAAAGAACATAAAACTCACATAAGTAAAGTTGTCAAAACAAAGGAGATTTTTTTTATCTCATAATTTCTTTCTCCATTTCGTTAATACGAAAATTTCCCTTCAATTTGATATTTTATAAAAATATAATTTTGAATTGTACAATTTAAAAGTATTCTTTTATATAAAAATATTTTTCAATTGCAGGGGTTGCACATGAAAACTGAGTTGCTTTCTTTGGTGGACCAACATGTTTATCCCACTAAGAAATATGAGTTTGATTTGGGGTCATGATCATCTAGACTGCCAAATGATAAAGAAAAACTAGAGGAAAAACATTCAAAGGGGTAGCAAAAATATAGACATCTTAAACCTATGAATTATACTGAATAAAAAATTTATGATTCAAACAAAGACAATGTAGCTTATATATGATATACCATTTATTCATCATTGTAGTACAATTCCTAACTTGGATTTATTACTGTGATGACTATTAAGCATTTACAATCCAAGGCAGTTTTGTTACCAAGGTCAAATATTTATCATATGTGTAGTTGTGTATGCATGCAAGACACCCAACGTCCACAACTCTTTCCACATATCTCAATATGAAAATATCATATATTCCACAACTTTTTCTATTTTCCTCCTCTTATTCAGTTTGTTAATAACATCTCAAATCTATGAAGGACTGTGTGTGAATAGATCACGAAATACACTTGTTAATACTTAACTATTTTGTATTTTACAATACAATTGTGTGTAGGATTTGACTTCCGACTTTGCCAAATATATGGATAAAGCAAGGTTGAATTATGTCATTCTTCATGGACCACTGTAGCAAGAGAAATGCAAGCTGCTTAGAAGAAATTCATCCAAAAAAATGAAGATTTGAAGCAGTTGGAAGGAATTTTGGATTTCACACAATTTTGAGGAGGTGACTTAATTTGCTTCAAGGCAAAGAAAGACAAAACAAGCACAGACTTCACAGTTATTCTGTTTTAGTAATTGTGTATCTTTTTCTATTTTGTTTACTGATGTTTTTTGTCAAGGTTTCTTTCTTGCGAAACCAGAACAATCTCATATTATTGCAACATATCGTTTTTCGTTAATTACATATAAGCATAATTTATACTTTTGTATGTTTATGTTCTCATTTATGTAAGCATAATTTGTTTCCGTTTGTATAGAAAGTCCACAAATAACAGGTATGTAGACTTATTCTTTGTAAAATGAGTTCACTGCAAATATAATATAATTTTTCTTCATGTTAAGTACTATAACTATATTAATTCAAGTAACGATGAGGTAGATGAAAACAATGTAAAATCTAGAAATAAACTTGTCTCATAAACAAGGTATATTAGTGGTGGGTATCCAAGTGTAAGTTTAAGTCTTACATTAAATAAAATGAAAAAGTTGAGCAACATGTAAGAAAGAAGACTCACAAATCTAATGTCTTAAGGTTTTGGATTGAAAGTAGTGTCATTTCTTTGTGTGAGTTTGGCTTAATTTTTATTCTTTCTTGATGTTTGGAAGGTAGTATTATTTCTTTATTTGGATCTGGCTCTTGTCTCATTCTTGGCAAGCGTATTTGACCATATTGAATAAAAGTGAAAAAGTTGAACAAGATATAAAAAAAAAAATCTATAAACTAAATGTTTTAGAGTTAGGAGTTGAAAATGATGTCTTACGTGGGTTTATCATTTATTATTCCTATGACTGGTAGTGATGAAGACATTATTCATGTAAAGCCACTTCATAATTCTAGGGATACAAGTCAAATTTGGAGTCATAAATGTCTAAATTAAGGTTGAACTTTTTTTATTGATTTCATATGACATTTTGTTCTATTATATAATTTATGTGCTTTAGGGTTTAAGTGATGGTTTAATGGTGCTATTTGCAATTCATTTCTAGCAACTAACGTTTACCAAATTTTGTGATTATTGTTCAATTGGTTTTCTATCATAACAATATATGTATTTATTAAATTGATTATTGTTGAATAATTAATTTTGTGAATTTATATTTAAATATTTAAAATTTATCAAATTTTTAATTTATTAACTTTAGTTTACATTTATACAATTTTTAAAATTTTTGTTTATACATTTTTATTTGGGCGTACTGAACTTTCATAAATTAAGTTCAAAATCAATCACAGGTTTTGCCATAACTTTTACATGTATGTCTTCACATTAATATCATACATTTTGTTGCACCATTAATACACTGCCTGCGTCCCCTACTTTTACAAAGATTCATATATGTCTAATTGCAGGAGATATTGGATTTAGACTTATAATTGCCTACACTGCTTTGCACTCACTTCCACTACATTTGTAAAGCAAAAATTTTGCAAATTGTTACATTTATTGTATATATAATTTATTCTACAATATATATATATATATATATATATATATATATATATAATAAATTATACGTTATTTATATTACATATATTATATATTATATGTTATATATATTTCATATTTTATTTATATTTTTTATACTATATATATAGTATAATAATATATGTTTATGGTTTAAGTTTTCATATTTTTTTATAATTGTCACCGTCTTTCACAGGTACACAACCAAATATTTCACTTTCTATATGAACCTCTTTTTTGACATTTTACTATTCATCTCTCACAGACTCTCTTCTAGTTACATACTAATTTGTTATTCATAATAGAATTGCACAGTTGGACAAACCATATTATAAAGAGATATTAATGGAAGTTTCAAAGAATCATATTCTATAAACAGGTATATAGTTTCAACTCAATCATTTTTTTATACTCTCATCTTTATTTTTACATACTTTTTTTCTATTTTTTATATATTTTTTTATTATTCTTTCTACTCAATCAAACTGTAATCTTTATCTTTATTTATTTGTTTATACTATCATCTTCATCTTCATTTATTATTTTATATTATCATCTTTATCTTTATTTATTTTTTCTATACTGTCATATTCACTTTGATATCTTTTTTCTAATTTGCTTTTCTACAAATTTTTGCATCTTCATTTTACTGATTTTTTTCATTTTGGAATCCTTCTTCTTTGATTTTCCTTTTATATATATTTTTTAGTTATTCATTGTACTTTCATTTGTTGTTCCCCTAATAATGTTTTGTTATTCTTATCTTTAAACAATGTAATGATTATATAGTGCTAGAACGCTAATTTGCAATTTCTTTCAAATTGAAATTGTCTCCATAGTGGATTATGATAGACAAAACAGGAAAGCTCACACAATTAACCTATAACATGGACATGTTGTGGTCCTCTAGGTTGTAGTCCGCACTGACATGCTGTCATTTGAAATCATTATATGACTTTACAAGGGACCACATGTTATCTTTAGATAGTTGGAAACTCTTACTTCAAGATCTTCCTCTTTGATGCATTCTGTACTCTTCAATCAATTACAATATATGTAAGAAGTATTGAAAAAAAAAATTCTTGTGCTCACGACACCAAGAAACATCTTCATGTGACTCACACCAGTTATCAATGTCAAGCCAGTAATTTAGTAATTTTATCTTCTATCTATGTTTTATATGGTTTTTTTAGTATATAATACATAATACATCTTATATATCTTATTGATTTATAATATCATGTTAGAATTTGACTCCATATTAAAAATTTAGATGTAAAGAGCAAGGTTCAAATATGTCAATTTCTTCGTAAATCATTCCAAACAGTGAAATGTAAATTGTTAATTAAGACCAATTCTAAAAAGTTCACAAAGATTCGCAAAGAATGAAAACAATTCTATAAATTATTTAAAAGATTCATACTTACTTATGAAATATAGAACTTTAAGTCCAACAAAAACATTGAAATCCTTATTTTAAAACATTCATAATATTTTATAATTATTGGATTCTTATTTAAACTTTCTTATTTGTTTGGTTATGTATAAAACACAACTTCAATTTTTGGTTGTATACTTTCTTACTTATTTACTAACAAACATTAGTTTATATGTTTAGTGCTTTGTAAGTGTTATTATGTTGAAACTACTCTATTGTATTATTACATTTTTTATTTTATTAATTTTCTTTCAAATATGCATTCATTTATAATACTAGTAGATATACCATTGACAAGTGTTGGAAGTTTAATGACCCCCTCATTCACCCTTCACCCTGTTTAAGAGCAAATCCAAATTTAACAGACCTATCTATTAAAAACAGGAGCATAAACTCTCACTTTCAACAAAAACATTTGTCACCTCCTCAATGACTGTGTCATTTCACTGTCTAACTAGATAACTATTTAAATCATGTACCACATAATTCAGAGACTTAAGAAACTCCATAAAAGCCATGCAAAATTTAAAAGGCAATCTTAACAGAAAGCTGCTTGGCTAAAAGGATTATCGAAACAACATCTTAACAAAGTTCTTAAGCACAAAACTTGTAGTACCTGAACGCGCGTTCCCCGTACTTCCAAGCCTCACGCCAGAAAACCGAGGACAACGAACAAGGAACGAATTGGGTGGAAAAAACTTGGGGAAAAACCCAGATGGGATTTGCGCTGTGAGTTGCAAAGAATGCTCCTTTGGGGCATAATGAGCGACAAAAGTGGAATCAGAGATAGTGGGTATGGGTGGGTCTACGGTGTAGGCTTCAGTGGGGTCCAAGTTGCTGCTTCAGTGGCAAGAACCTTGTAAGACACTGTCTGCTACAATGAAACTTAAGCATGGAATTAGATCGATAGGTGAAGCGGGAAATCATGTTATTAGCCACAATCTGCAGATTATTCGTCTTGGGAAACAGGGAAGGGTTGAAGACGCCATCAGAATCTTCTCTAACATGACCCACAAAAATCTTGTAACATACAATTCCATGATATCCATGTTAGCCAAAAATGATAGAGTCAGTGATGCTAGACAATTGTTTGATAAAATGTCCCCAAAAAACCTTGTTTCTTGGAACTCCATGATTGCCGGATATCTTTACAACAACATGGTTGAAGAAGCCAGTGAGTTGTTTGATGCAATGCCTGAAAGAGACAATTTTTCGTGGGCTTTGATGATAACTTGCTATACACGTAGAGGGAAGCTTGATAAGGCTAGAGAATTGCTTGAGCTGCTTCCTGATAAGCTGAACACAGCATGTTGGAATGCAGTGATAGCTGGTTATGCAAAGAAGGGTAAGTTCAATGATGCTGAGAAAGTGTTTGACCAGATGCCGGCAAAGGATTTGGTTTCTTACAACTCAATGTTGGCTGGGTATACGCAAAATGGGAAAATGCTTTTAGCATTGCAATTTTTTGAGAAGATGGCCAAGAGGAATGTGGTCTCGTGGAATTTGATGGTGGCTGGATATGTTAACAGTGGTGACCTTAGTTCTGCATGGCAATTGTTTGAAAATATTCCAAATCCCAGTGCTGTCTCTTGGGTTACAATGTTGTGTGGATTTGCACGATACGGAAAGATTATAGAGGCTAGAAGACTTTTTGACAGGATTCCCAGAAAGAATGTGGTTTCTTGGAATGCAATGATTGCAGCCTATGTCCAGGAGTTACAAATTGATGAAGCTGATAAGCTGTTCAAGAAAATGGCACACAAAGATAGTGTCTCATGGACTACAATAATTAACGGGTACATTCGAGTTGGTAAGCTTGATGAAGCAGTTGTAGTTTACAATCAGATGCCTTGCAAAGACATTGCAGCGAAAACGGCTTTGATGTCTGGATTAATACGAAATGGAAGGATAGATGAGGCTAATAAAATGTTTAGTCAAATTCGTGCACGTGATATTGTTTGTTGGAACATGATGATTGCAGGCTATTCCCAGAGTGGAAGAATGGATGAAGCTCTCAATTTATTTAGACAAATGCCGGTTAAGAATGTGGTTTCATGGAATACTATGATTTCTGGATATGCTCAGGCAGGAGATATGGATAGAGCAACAAAGATCTTTGAGGCCATGAGGGAGAAGAATTTAGTTTCCTGGAATTCTCTTATTACTGGTTTCCTACAAAATAATCTACACTCGGATGCTCTTAAGAGTTTGGTTATGATGGGGCAGGAGGGAAAGAAACCCGATCAATCAACTTTTGCATGTGGCTTAAGTGCATGTGCTAATCTTGCTGCTTTGCAAGTGGGCAAGCAACTTCACGAATACATTCTAAAGAGCGGTTATATGAATGATTTATTTGTCAACAATGCCCTGATCACTATGTATGCAAAATGTGGAAGGGTACAAAATGCTGAACAAGTGTTCAGAGACATTGAATGTGTTGATCTTATTTCTTGGAATTCCTTGATTTCGGGTTATGCTTTGAATGGATATGCAAATAAGGCATTCGAAGCCTTTGGTCGGATGTTATCAGAGAGAGTGGTTCCTGATGAGGTTACTTTTATCGGGATGTTGTCAGCATGTAGCCATGTTGGTTTAGCCACTGAGGGTTTGGATATTTTTAAACGTATTATTGAAGATTTTGGTATTGAACCATTGGCTGAACACTACAGCTGCCTTGTTGACTTGTTTGGCCGTGTGGGCAGGCTAGAGGAAGCCTTCAATATTGTGAGGGAGATGAAGGTGCAAGCAAATGCTGGATTATGGGGTTCGTTACTTGGTGCTTGTCGTGTACACAAAAACCTGGAACTTGGCATACTTGCTGCCCAGAGACTTTTTGAACTGGAACCTGATAATGCCTCCAATTACATTACCCTGTCAAACATGCATGCTGAGGCTGGCAGATGGAAAGAGGTTGAAAGACTAAGGATGCTGATGAGGGACAAGAGAGCTGGAAAGCAACCTGGTTGCAGCTGGATTGAACTGCAAAATCAGATACAACATTTTCTGTCACATGATCCGGCAAAGCTGAGACATGAAAATGTTCAGATTATATTGAAGACTTTAGCTGCTCACATGAGGGATAAATGTAACATATCTGACATGGAATCAGCCTATGACATTTTATGACTGGAGGTATTCACAACTTCATATGTTTTGAACTACATTGAAAAAATTAATTGAATTTCTTTTGCATTGCTACCGCGAGTAAATAACTGCTTTTATTGGAGGTCTTGATCCATGTGATAGTTGCTATTACACACCCGAACATCATCTGTTTCGTGATCTTGACACTGTATTTTCTGGTGATTTCCACAATCCTACATTTCCTATGAGTTTGAGCCCGATGGGCATTTAATTTGTTCAGTGCTTCACTTGTTCTTTCATTTTATTCGGAATCAGAGCAGACCAATTTACTTGCATATATGTATATCCAAATTTTATCTTGGGCTATTTTTCATTTCCTCTGCACTTTTTCTACTAAAACCTCACTAATGAGCCTATTAGATACATGTTTGATTTTCCATGTGGTTGTATCTTGTCAAAATCAACAATTTATTTTCATCAATGACTACCAAACCCACACTTTACTCTCTAATGTGTGCCCTCCCTGTTAAAGGACCTTTCTAAAGCTTAGTGCTTCAAAAGATCATAAATGTAACAAAAAAAAAAAACTATTTATTCTCAGTTCTATGTTTTTGGTATACAGGTCCAAACGATGAAAGCGATGTATGATTCAGTTGCTAGAGAATTAAAAACAACACAAGTTACTGATGAGCACCCACAAGATTACCCCAACTTTTATTGTCTTGGTAATCGGGAAGACTTCAATGAAGAAAGTTCAAGCACAAATGGTGCACAGGTGATTTTCTAAAATAATATTATATTCGTCTTGTTTAGATCTTCAGTACACCGTAATTCTTTTAAGCTTCTTTAAAATGTAGTTAATTAGCATATTGGACCATACAAAGTTGCTTTATATTCTAGATCGCTATCTGCCACTGTCTATGATGAAATTTTCTTTATATTGACATAGTAATCTCTTGCCAGTAATATCACTTCACTCACAAAAAGATGTATTTTAAATTATTGTTTCTTTGCCGTAAGCTTTGTAGTATAGTAAAAATTGTTTGTTACTTTATTTCATCCATCAGGACTTATATCTGCAGCATCTTCTAAGTCAGTGTTGAATTTTATTTGTCAATTGTAATATAGAACATTTTGGTATAAGGCTTTGGCCATTTTTTGTGTGAACATAACACTATATCTTCTAGTTTATCCCTTTACACGATTCTTGGACTCTAAATTGAAATAGCAAGCGATATGCATTTGTGTGGAGTTCACCCAGGCTTCATTTACAGTCCTTCACTTAAATCTGCTCATAGTTAAAAAGCCATTAGCTTTTGCTTTCACTATGGTTATATGATATGATAGCCTTGACACATGAATCAATATATGCCAGTCTTGCAATGGGCTTGGCTACTAATATTCTTATATTCTATGATCAAATAGTGCAAAAGTTGTTGCTGAAATCCCTGCTTTCCCAGTTGTACGCTGTTCTGCTAAGGAAGAGAGCTTTTATCAAATAATATCTTTTTATTCCATTTTGATAGTAGAGACCGAGGCTTGTTATATATCTCCAATATCTCAACTTTCGGAATACCTCTCAAGTTCTCTTACGTATTAGACAGTGAAAGTAAAATGGTTGAGTATATTTTTTCTTGTTAGGTCTCCGGAGCATATAAACATGGCCAATTTATGATCTTTGTGCATGCTAAGGGGGATGATTGTTCATGATGAGTATGTTATTATTGGATCTGCTGATATAAACCAAAGAGCTATGGCTGGTACTAAAGATACTGAAATAGCTATGGCTCATATCAACCCCATTATACATGGTCAGCAAAGCAAAGACATCCATATGGTCAGGTTTGTATTTCTCCCGAAGCTTTTATTCTTGAAGCAAATTTCCTAGTTGTAAATTTTTCTAAATTGATTACATGTCAAATATATCAAATTACTGGATGATTTCTAGGCATAGATAGACCTGAAAATCACCCTGATCTTCTACTGAAAGTGAACCTTCCAAATTGTTGAATCACTAAATTGTGTCATGGATAAGTAACCAAATAAAAAGCATTGCTAGTAGATGTTCTAACTATGTATCTCTAGTACCTTGTCTGTTTGGAGAAAATTGACTGATGCCGTAATGGTGAGAACCTCTTAGCTTTGTGTGCCAATATGCCATGTGATATTATATTTATTACTCTAAATGGTTTTGTTCTTGCAGATTTTTGGTTAAAGAATGTCACTTTGAGGAGAGCATCTTGACATGCTAGATGAAACTTTTGTGGAAGCAGAGAGTTTGGAGTGTGAGTAAAGTGTTTGCAAGACATTTCCATCATTCATGCATGTCATGGTCTAGTAGGAGTGGAATATACAGAATCAGGAAGAGTTGCTTTATCAGTAGACAACAATTTGACGACTCTTCTTACCTTGGTTGACAAAATGGAAAATATAAAGAATGTAGAAAGAATTTGATTTGAGAAGGTTATGCATGGACATACAAGAACAGTTTTGTGAAGTTGTAGTAATTGTTCTTCTAAAATCTAATCAAATATTTTTTTATTGATATATATTAGATGAAAATAAGTTTAACACTTAATATCTTAAAGATCATAGAAGTAAAAAGTTTATTTTTTTTGTATTAAAAACAACTCTTGCGTAAGAAAATGTTAAATATAATAATTAAATTGTTTAGGCTGAACTGTAGATAATATAGGTCGTGTAAGATTTGTGTATTAGTAGACATGAAATTTTAAAGAAAAATTGACAAAATGAGACTTTAAAAAAAGTAAATTAAGATTTTATGTTATAATTTGTACCTGAGATGACTTTAGTTTCTATCCAAGAACCCTTACTAAGGCAGGTTACTGTAAAATCTAAGTTTGTGGACATTTGTGTAGAAATTGGGTATAGTTTGATAACATAACTGTATAGATCGTCCCTCAAACCTGAATTATCTTGTAGTTAAATCTTAAAACAAAATAGAAGATATCTTTATTAATAAGAAATTACCTTCTTTTATCATATAAGAATAGGTTAAAGAAAATTTCTTTTAAGTTGAGCGGAAAATTATGTAAATAAGTTATTAATTTGATATAGCGAAATATCTATTAACGAGTCAGATAGTGCGTCAATTTTTAGTTTTAATGGGTTGACGTTGATTGAATGAAAAGATAATTTAATAAGATTTAATTAAGTTATAAGCTTTTTATAAATTTGAATATTTTTATTTAAATTTTTTATTCTATTACATACCTAATATTTTTATATTTTTAAATTGAATTTCTTGTGTGGTAAACGTCACTGTTTATTTTGCATTTATTTTATATGAAAGCAATTATGAAAAAATGATTTAATTAAGTTATTTATATGAAAGTTTTATTCAAATTTATCCTAACATTAAATGTTTGGAAATATTTACTACCTTAACTTATTTGTGTCATTTTTATCATTATTATATATTACTTATCATTTCTTTATTCATTCACGTTTTCATATCATAAGAAATTAGTTGATTAAATCTATAGAAACATAATCATCTCAATGTTTTGAATCATCAAGATCTCCAGCTCTTCTCAATTTCCGTTTCCAGAGAACCTTAAATCATTTGAAAGGATTATGTATAAGCTATCAATTAAATCTATATCTGATATATAGTCAGATAAATCATTTTTGTTCTTCACAGATCTTGTTGTCTACAAGCTTAATTCTTTTGATTTTATTTTGAAAATAATTTGAAGTCATCTATATTAGATGAATCAATGCAAAACGAAGATAAGCTTACCTGGATGTTATAAGGAAATGCTATGTTGTGTGTAGTTTTTACCTAATAGACTAATTCATTGGAATGAATATTATAGATTATTTATTAGTAGAAAAATTGTTCTTAGAAAGTCACGTTAGATAATCTTATAAGATATTATTATACCAGATGGTCCCATCAGATAAATAACTCTTATAACATATAGATATACTAATTGATCTCTATTTATTCCGTGTGTTCTTAAAGAATAAGATAGAGTAGAGGATATCATTAGGATACATAATGCGTAGCAAGGTCAAAGAAAATTCGTTTTCCTTGTCTGTCCATGCTTATAACATGGACGGAAGAATGATAATGCATGACTTGTTTTTTTTCTCTCTTCAAAGTGAGAATAAAAAGAAAGGTGCCTTATATCATTAAAAATATGTAATTTTGAATATTCTTCTCTTTTCTTTTTCTTTCATTTTTTATGAAAACAATTATAACTCTTTTCCAACGCAACAACCACCTCATTCTTCACTTTCCTTAAATCAAACAAACCATAGTAGTCTTGCCTCCGGAAAGAAAATTTTGGAAAGATTGATAAATAAAAGCCAAGCTATGTGGCTAGTTTTTATGGACTCATTAATTGTTTCTTGCATTTTCTAAAGATAGATACGAAGATTTCAGCATGCACAAATTCTTCCTCCACCCCCATACCCTCTTCGTGCACCTCCATAGTGAAGACCTCCATAGCGAATATGAAATTATACATATATCCTTATCTTAAAATTGAAAAAGTCAATATTACTCTCTATCCCCTTCACTTTCTTTACTCTCATCCGTTGTCCATCATGTCACCGGCACCGTCCAAATCTTAAATTAAAACTTCAAACAAATCCTAAGTAAACAATTATTGATGTTTATAAGTAATTTATGAGTGATATTATTGATTAGACTAATTAATTTGGTGATTAGGAAACTGTAGATGACAAACGACGACTTTTGCGAGTTGAGAGTTTGACAGCCGGATGACACCCTATCCGGTTTATAACTTTTTTTAAAATATAAACTAGATGAGAGTGTCATCCGGTTGTTATTTACAAAACAAAATGACAATCGGATGAGAGTCATGGTCATTTTGATATTAAAATATGGATACTTTGAGAATTTTTCTTTTAATGGAGGTGCAGAAAGAGGGTATTGGAGTGGAGGAAGAATTCGTCTTCGGCATGTCACCTTCTGATCAAAGGACAACAAAGTCAAAACAAATCTTTTGTTAGACCACCATGTCTACCCACTAAGACATGAGTTTGATTTGAAAATTGGGTCTCAATCAAGAAGGCTGCTAAAAATATAGACATCATCATGGCAAATGCCATCGCTGTGATACTAAGTTTAGAATCACTGTAGAAATGAGAGAAAAATAAATGAAAATCCAGGAATTATACTGACCAAAAAATTTATGATACAAACAGACAGTGTAGCTTATATAGAAGAGAGATTTATTACTGGCTTGTCCAACCAATATACCAATCTCCAAAGCTAACTATACAACAATGTAATATACCCGTAGTACAATTCTACTGTGATGATTAATTTGCATTTACAAGGCAATGTACTTTGTTACCAAGGTCAAAATTTTATGTATTTGTAGTTGTGCATGCAGGTAAGATTCACATATCTAGAGGTTTATAAAATTTGTAGAAAGTGTGATTTTAAGAGGGATTCATCTAAAATGCCTTCTGTATATAAGTTACCCTATTAGCATTGAATGATAATTTGAATTGCAGCTTTAAGCATCAACATCAGGGCCTGGATATGCTGGTAAACTCATTATACGCTTGTCTAAGACAGGACCTCCAACAGTAAAATGATAGAGGCTCTGGAATGTTGACCCTTTTAAGCCAAGGAGCTGATGAACTGCAAAAGACCACAAGATTTTAACAACTGTGCTAATTCCAGAATGCAAGAAGTACAGTACAAGCAAGTTTTTCACAATTTAGGTTTGTTGAAGTATATAGACTTCATTGCATTAGAACACAACATTTCTCCTGTTGTCCCATGATTAAGCGTGCGAGTGTTGCACAGAATAACATTAAAACTCAAGGTAATTCATGCTTAGCATCATCTTCAGATCTTTCCTTCTCCTCTATAACCAATTTTGTGAGCCAAAACACGTGCTTAACTCACCAGCTGATACGTGCCACAATTTAATACTTGCTAAAGATCATTTCTCCATAATTCAATTGCTGGATAAAGTAGGAAATCAGAGGGTCCTAGAATCTGGTTCCCCATCTAAAAAGTACAATCACTGCTCTATCAATTACAAATTCCTTTAATTGCTCAATAATTCAATTCATTATATAGAGTGAGAACTCAGGATCCTAGAATCTGGTTCAAAAGAATTGTGAAAATACATAGCATGGTAGTAACTGAAAGTCAAAAATGCATAGCCAGAAGAAACCAGATACCAGAGACAATAGCTATAAATATGGTTAATCTTAATATCCTTTCAAAAATCTGCCAACAATAAAAGGCTTATAAGATGACTTTGCATTTGATGAGTTAAGTAACCAATCACATATTATGTGATATTGAGGTAACATATGACCGCTGATTGACCAAGATCATAAGGTTTAGATTCCACAGGTGGACCTTAACATACAAGGATCAGAAGAAATCCATGATGAAAATTTTCTCTGCAATCAAGATTTTTCTATGTTATCAATAGGATTGTGGTTCTGCTCCAGTCATAGAATGACTATCTGGATATTTTTTTACTTACGGATCAAGGGAGGGAATAAATCATACTGTATATTGGATTAATTGCACTTTTAGCTTCTTTATTTTGGACTACCTTGATTCTGGTCTCCTAGTTTTTAAAGTCTAAAAATTAATCAAATTTGAACTGCCATCAATTTTCTTTTACATAAACTGTTAGGCAGGGAAGTAACGAGGGGGTTAGGAAATTGTATTGTAGGAAGAAATTTAAAATAAAAGTAGTTAAATTGTTAGTCATATACTCTTATCTTGTGAGATGCTGAGACAAGTAAAAGTTTTAGTTGTTGGGAATGCCCTGTGTGAAAGGAAGAGATTTCCTTTATAAGCTGTTCTTTGGGTTCAGAGTTGACAATTGCTGAAATAATATAGAAAAAGGATTTTATTCTAGGTTATTTTTATCTTGTTCTTTAGTCTTTGAGAGGCACGTAACATAAACCCTCAAATTATTGTTTTCTGTCCAAACACTTAGGAGTTTCAATTTAGAATATGGAATAATTTTAAAAGTTAGAAGTCAACTTAGTGGAAATTTGATAAAATTTGAAAGATTTGACAAGATGTGAGATTAGAGTTCAAGAGCAATTAGACATTTCTGATTTGAGTTAAATTTGATATTTTAATCACAAAAAGGTTTTAAACAACTTAATTTGTGAAGATTTCGAATAGGAAATGAAAATTTGAAGGTATTAGATAGAAGAAAATTGATGACAAGACCAAATATTACAGTTTTATAAAATATATCATAATTAAATTGGCTTCAAAAAAGTTTGGAAGAACGAAATTGCACATAATCCAAAGTCAGCATACCTAAAACACATTTTAGTCTCCAATATTTTGTTATCACGTACAATGATACACATTCCTCTTCAGGAATGTTACAATTATAAAAATAAAATAAGGAGCACATCCTACATAATAAGGAATATCTAAATTTCGTATGTATTATTAAAAATGCTTTAAAACTATTTCTGTATCATATCTTTAGTATTAAAGGATATCAAATCTTATCTATTTAATGTATTGATTCCATTTTCTTAATATAAATGCTCCACTTCACGGTATTGCATTCTTGTTACAGGTAATTTAATATCATGGAAAAGTAAGAAACAAAATGTTGAGGAAATATTTAGTGTAGAGGCATAATATAGGATAATAACATCAGTCACACTAGAGATAAGGTCAAGTTATATTATGAGTGGGTACAAAGCTCACCTTAAAAACTGGTTTTGTGAGGTTAAGGTAAAGTTGAGTTAAGCTTAGAATCCACTTTTTAAAATGGTATTAAAACTTATCCTAGCGAGATTTGTTGGACTTATTGTCCCACCCACTATCAGATTACATCGGACCACCCATAAATATTTAGTCTCAATGTCAAGTCCTCAGTGTGAGAGAGTGTTTTGGAGATCCCACACTGACTAGAGATAAGGTCAAATTATAATATATAAATATGTGCAAACCTCGTCTTACCTGTCTGTTTTCCGAGGTTGGGTTAAACTCAAAGTATACTTTCTAAAAGTCACTTTTGAGCTCATATGGCTAAAGCAATACCTCAAAAAGCTTAAGTTTAAAAAAAAATTAATCCCAAATGCACCTTATTTGTAACAACTAGGCAACATTAATCATTGTCTCTAATCCTATCTTTCATGAGATGACGAAACATATTGAGATAAATTATCATTTCACAAGAGAAAAATTGGAATCTGGAGACGTCACCACTAGATTTATCAACCATAGTGAACAGTTGGTCACATATTTGGAGCAAATTGAGCACTTGTGACTTATTTGCTCTAGTTTTCGGGGAAGTGTTATAATTATAGAAATAAGGGACATATCATATATAATTAGAAATATCTAGATTACATATGTATAATTAGGAAGATTTTTATATATATTCATATCATATCTTTATTATTGTAAGATATCAAAATATTCTCTTTATTGTATTGATTTCATTTTCTCAATATAAAAAAACCTGTGTTGTCTCCTAAACATAAGGTTTGAGCTCAATAGATATCTCTTTCCTATAATTTAACAAGGAAATCTGCAAGCCAGCACATGGATATTCAACTACTTACTGTAAGATAAAGATCCAAAGTTCCCATCATCACCATAAATTGTGAATAACACCATAAGCGTTATCATCACATCAAGAATGAGTGTTGTTCAATGAATATCTTTAGGAACCTTGATGCAGTTTCTATCTAATTGTAGTACCATATCCTAAATTCAAATTTAAAATCTAAGTTAAACCCAATGTTAAATGAGAAATGATTGCATACAAGATAGTAAAGAAACTGAAACATTAATACATGTCAGCGGATGCGAAATTATCAACACTCGCCTGAGGTGAAAAGTGCAATTAATTCTTAGGTATTAAATACTTTTCCTACAGAATTCAGGATAATCACTTATATTCTCAAGGACTCAGGAAAAAAAACAATAACCAAAAATAACTGCCAACAGACCAAAGTTTTTAAATCAGTGGTGAACAAATAATCATACCAGGGTCATCAAAGAAGCAACCAATTCCAGTTGCTGAGATTCCAATAGCATGTGCTTCAAGGTACAGCACCTGTCCAAGGACTCCAGTCTCCCAAAATAAACGTGGATACATCCAGACATTCTTCCCACGCAAAGTAGGTTCCATACGGGCCACCATACCAAGGCTGAAGCAACCATCACTTGCAATGTCCTGCAAGAACATGTTACATATGTAAAACAGGATATACAATATTCATTGAGTATCAGTTCAGATTCTAGTTAGAAATAAGACTGATATTAGTGTTATACAATTAATGGTATAATAGCATTGTACATTAGAGTTATTGATAGATAGAATAAATCAAAAGCTGAATCATTTCTAATAAAGACATTGTTCATCTCCTCAATGATTGTGTTTCATTTCACAATCTAACTAGACAACTATTTGATCATGTACAACATAATTCACAGACTTTAAGAAACTCCATAAAGCACTGCAAAATTTAAAAGGCATGGAGGCAATCACCAACCTGGTGGCACGAAAGTTGCTTCGCAAGCTGCCGGCAATCGGATCTAAGCAGTTCATACAGTGGAAGCTCATCCGGACAGCCCTCAGGCTTGGTCCACAAAAAGTCAGGTAGCATAGATTTCTTCAGTTCATCGAAATGGTTTTCATTCCTTACCAAGAGATACAATCCTTGAGGCAACCCCACCACTCTATGAACAAACAAAGCAGCATGCACCTCGGCATCCCACGGAAGAGCCCGGAATGGCAATGCCTGCTGCCTCCTTTGCCTCCCTCCACTCTGGCAACCTGAAGGAAGACAATGCAAGAGAATTTGATAAAATGCATCTCTCTCAATTTTAGTAACTCCATCCATATCAACGGCACTCCTTCGCTTCCTAACAACTTCCCTCAGAGTTAACCCCTTATACCAACCCTCCCCACAAACACCACTCCTCCGAAACGGCTCGACCGAGAACTTATCCCCCAATGTCAAAGGCTTCTTCACAGCCTCAGCAGTCCTATAAATAACATCCCAACACACATGCTCTTTGCTAAGTGAATTAGGTTTCCCCTTCCACTCCAACTTATCAAACCCCAATATAGCTTCACTCAATTCCTTCCAATTCACATCAAACCCACCAACCCCACTTGGATAAACCAGCATCACACAATCAGGATGCTCAAACTCAAGTTCTGGAATCTTCCCTCTAACAGGACGCGACGGAATCTCAAAATCAGGGAAAACATGAAGCCCCATGAGACTCTTCAACTCCTCACACCCCAAAGAATCCAACACCTTCACATCCCAACCAAGAGCCGCAGCAGCCATGGCAACTGCCCCAATGGCGTGACCAACATCATGGTTACAGTACCTGAATCGAATAAGCCATCAATTTCATCCATAAATTATTATTCCCTCCTAAATGATTCTTAATGTAATAAAACTACTTAGGAAATTACTGAAAGCACAAAACATTCATCAGTTCAGTCCCTAACTTAATGATTTTTTTTCTTGTCTAAATAAATTTCTCCATAAGTACTCACAGCAAAAGAAATAATAGAAAAGTGAATTCAACTTCTCCCTGACCCACAAGCTAAAATCAACATCAACTCTTAGAGAAGCTAAATGAAGAGAGTTCCTACAGATTAGCACATGCATAAACTATTTCAAGCTTATGAAAAAGATAATTTTTTTTATAATTCCCGTCTCATAAAAGTTCTTGCTAAAAAGATTATCCAAACAACATCTTAACAAAATTCGATTAAAAACTTCAAAAATGTTTTAATACTTGAATGACTACTCAGCGTAATTTGTAATATTTATAGCACTACTACTTAGAAAGGGGGATAATTTAAGCAAAAAAGTGGTAGTACCTGAACGCGCGTTCCCCGTACTTCCAAGCCTCACGCCAGAAAACCGAGGACAGCCCAACAAGGAACGAATTGGGTGGAAAACACTTGGGGAAAAACCCAGATGGGATTTGGGCTCTGAGTTCCAAAGAATGCTCCTTTGGGGCATAATGAGCGACAAAAGCGGAATCAGAGATAGAGGGTATGGGTGGGGCAACGATGTAGGCTTCAGTGGGGTGCAAATTGCCGCTGCTGGGGTTAACCCTGAGAGACCAAGTGGAGAAGCCGGTGGTTTTCCAGGCGGAGAGGGCGAGGGAATCGAAGAGGAACTGGGAAAGGGTGGATTGGGAAATGGGGTGGGGAGAGGGGAGAGAAAGGAAGAGAGAGTGGTAGAGGGGTGGTTGATATGGTGGTTGTGGGTGGAGAAGAGAGATGAGAGGGGAGGAGAGGTATCTGCGAAATGGGTTGGGCTGGTTGGCCCAGTCGAGGCCGTGGGGCCCACGGGCGTACTGGTTGAAGTTGTGCTTGGTTTGGTTGTGGTATTTGAGAACGTGGGAGAGTTTGTGTTGGTCGAGGTTGTTTTGAGGGTGTTGTTGGTCTTGTTGGGGAGTGGATGATGTGGAAGGAGAAGATGAAGAAGAAGAGAGTGAGCCCATCATGGCATGGGATTGGAACGAGGGAATGAAGGAGGTTGAAGGAAGGAAATGGAGAAGTGGTGGGAGTGGTGGGGTGGTTAGGGTTCTGACAGGGTGAGTTGATAGCATCTTTTGAAAAGTGAGAGATAAAAAATATGTCTGCAATTAAACTTCATTATAGAGTTTTTAGAAGTTTTAGAGAGAGTCTATGTGTTTTGTTTGTGGAAGAGAATGAAAAATTCAAATGAAACTAATTTACGATGAGAGAGTGTATGTGTTTTGTTTGTGGAAGAAAATGAAAAATTCAAATGAAACTAATTTATTATGTATTATGATGAACAGCTTTTAATGAAAAATTTTATTTTTATAGGAATTTAAAATATACAAAGTATGTTATTTTAAAAGGAACTTTAAGAGAAAGTTGAGATTTTTAAATATTTATAAGAATAACTTGGTTGCTTAAAATTAAAATTAAAAGATTATAAATTTTGTGTGAATTTAAACTTTTTCAGACTTTTATTAAATTTATGTATTTTTTTTTTCTTATTTTCTTCTCAAATCATACACAATGATGTAAAAAAGAATTGGATTTGTAATACGATTTTGTCAATTTGATTAAGATTTGAACTTGGTTTTTTTTTTTTTAGATAATTGAAATCATTTTTACTAATATCTACTAATATTGTTTCTTAATTTATGATACTGAAGATTTTCTTAATAATATTTATGGTGTACTTTTTTAGTGATGTTAAACAAAAATTTATTTTTTATTATTTTTAAGTCTATGTTATTTAGGTTTTTTTATTAGTGACTAAAAAACTTAGGATGAAGTTATCTTTTATTGGATAGTAATTAGAATTTTTTTCAATTAATAGTGATTATGAGATTTTTAGTACATACTAGCCCAGATTTTTTATTATTGATGGAAAACAAATTTTGATCGTTGTAAGTCCAAGATTTTCACTGAATGTTGTTAGTGACATTGTTTATTTATCCACATTATTGTTATTTTGATTGATATTAATTAAAGATTTTCATTAATATCGATTAAATTAATTTGTTGGATGTTAATTAATATTTTTAATAAAAAAATTACGTGATTATTTTTTTTTATTTATATAGAATTTTTAATGGATGTCACTTAAATTTCTTTTTTATAATTATAAGTACATTAAAAACTTAGTCAATATATCCAGCTCTAAAAAAATATTGGAAAATGATAGTTTGATACTCCTTTTTCTCTTACCTCCATTTGACACTCCGACATGGCATTGTCATCCCGCGTGGCAAAGAAAGAGAAACACAGATGGTTTTCTGATTACGTGGTTCATGTTTGTCATTTTGCAAAGGGTTGTTTTTGTCATTTCCCATCTGAAAATGCAGGACAATTTGAGAGGGAAAAGCATATCTCATTTTCTCATTGCACTCATTAACCCCGCATGCTCTGGAGGAGAGAGAACAGAGGAAACAAGATCAAGATTCGCGTTCCTTCTGTAAGATTCACATTCCTTCTGCAAGATTCGCCTTCCTTT
>Ga0209489_104338_pt1 | contig 26311 bp, 11 predicted proteins | sample SiratrowhiteBW_FD_187527 | JGI IMG/M metagenome (GOLD analysis project Ga0209489, IMG submission 187527) | Root nodule microbial communities of legume samples collected from California, USA - Siratro white BW (SPAdes) (version 2) | ecosystem: Host-associated > Plants > Roots > Nodule | place... | reverse complement strand
AAAAAAACAGAAAAAAAATATATATATATATATATATATATATATATATATATAAGACGACACATTATTGAACTATAGTTAAAGATCTTTTCAAAATTTTGTAACTCATTTATTTTATTAAAAGAAGTATTATTTATGGTCATTATTGTCTTATATCATTTCAGTCTCTTCAAACTTTTATAGAAATGAGAATTTTTTTTCTTTTTACTATTATCTTTAAACTATGCATCTGACTATTTTTAACAAGTAAATAAAAATATTATACTCATTATTTTAAAAATATAACCCTAAATGCAATTTCAACATTTAAAATAAAGAATATTTTATAAACAATAGTTGATCTTAATAATATTATTTTAATAAATCACATATTAAATAATTAGTTAACAAATCTTCAGTATTTAAATAAAAATCACCTAATAAAATTAAAAGACAATACAAATATAATTTACTTAGTATTAATTGAAAAATATCTAATGAATCATTATTAAATTTTCTTAAAGAAATTAATTATTTTGATCATTGAATGTCTTATCTCTAATCAAATTTCATTACATTGTATTTTAGTGTATAGATTAAAAACTATATTACTAAATAAGTTTTTATTGATAAAAGTAATAAAAAAACCGAATCCTTAAATAAACTACTAAACTATTATCTAATTTATTTATTTCTAACCAAACTAAACTCAAGTATATATTTAAACAAAAAACAAATTAAATCTAAACAATATTTTATTCTAATGATAGAAGTAACAAAATAATTTATTTATCCCCTGAGAGAGTGTGCAAAATGAAAGGAAGGAAGAGAAATAAAATGGAGATGACATTGTTTAGATTAAAAAAAATTAAAAGTGAATGAAAATTCGTGAGCGACTTAATTAGTATAAATTAAATTATTTTTTTATTAAAAATGTTGTGAAGTGACTTTATTACCTTATTTTAAATTTTAGTTTTTTTGTTATTAATAATATTATTATCTTATGATTTTGTAATGTCATTAATAGTATTGTTATTATCCTTATTTTCAATTATTATTATTATTATTATTATTTATTGTTGTTATTATATAAATTAATTTCATTGTTATTATTAATAATAATTTGTATTTAATATTATTATTATTATTTACTATTATTACTAATTTTTCATTTTACTACTAATATTATTATTTACTATTATCACACACACACACACATATATATATATATATATATATATATATATATATATATTATGTTGTTATTATTTTTAATTTAATATTATTCTTATTATGTATTATAATTATATGAATTTTTTTATTACTATTATTATTGTCTAAGTTTTTTTTCTTTTATTATTATTATAATCTAAGCATATAGTTAATTATATTATAATATAATTGATTATCTAGTTCAAGTCTTGTCGAAAATTACATGATCATTATACCAACTATCACATTAGTGAAGCACCAGGTGTAATTGTATATTAAGCAAGTAAAGTCAGGTGAAAAACCAACCAAAAAATAAAGAAGAAAATTTTCTTGCCTGTGTAAAATAAAATATAACATTTAGGAAGGTAAGGTTGAAGATAAGAAAACCATGTAATTTACTGTGCATGATCAATGAGAAACAATGTTAAATTTATATTATGTAACATGACTTTTACCTTAGTTGTCACATAGCTTTTCTTTTAACTCACCTTAAAATGAGTCCCCTCAAATCCATAAATCCATTTAATTTCACAAATGACTATATTTATTATTTCTCAAAATACAAAGAATCCCTATATTAAAAAATATCAACATTCAAACATATCAAAATTATTTCAATCAATTTTGTCATAATTAAATATTTTTAAATACACCTTTTATAAAAATTTTAAAATATATTTTTATTTTTTTTTTGAAATTTTTTAAACAAATATAAATTAATTTTTTAAAATTCTTTAAATATTACTTTTATGGAAAAAAATTGGATATTTATGCCATCAAAATATTAAGAGATAAATTAGATTAATTTATTGTTAAATTGATCGAATTAGATGAGAGTTTTTTACTAAATTTTTGATAAATCAAAATCAATAATAAATATTTTTATTCTATCTACTATAAATAAGATTTATCAGATGTCTCGATTGAGCTTACCCTCCAAAATACCATGTGTTTAGCATATTTGTGTGCCTTTTTATAACCACGTGTCTGCTGGAGGGTAGAGTTGTTCTGAACGTGTCCTCCACCAGTAATTATTTTAATATACATGAATGTAATCACTATAATTATAATTTCATATTTATAGTTTCATATTTTTATTATATTAAAAGAATAAAATTTCAGAAAAATAAACAATTCTAAAATATATATAATAGTTATTTTTAAGTTAAAAATTATATAATTTATTTTAAATACAAAATTTAATAAAAAAATATTTAAATGTTGAAATATAAATTTATCTAATTAAAAATAGCACTAAAATAATTACAAAATATATTTTTTATTTATTTAATTTTTCGCATGAGGCTCTCTTCTCGTGGTTATGTGAGCTTGGCATAATTAGTAATTGGTATCAACTGTGAGGGCATTGAGGAAGACCAGATGTAATTAACTTAAACAATTGATTAATTAGTTAACGTACCCATTATTATATTACTATTAAAGAAAATAAAAAGGGAGAAGAACGATAATCAATCCTCACGGAATGAAAAGAAAAAGAGACAACCCAACCAAAATACGCCACGTGTAAAGAGTATATTCCGTAGATCTTCCTAGACTGTTTTGTGTTTGAATGGGACCCACACTCATTATCTGGGACCCACAGAAAAAATATAAAAAACAAAATTGAAAAAGTTCAACACGGGACAGCTCCTTAGACACGGTTTCACGATCTGCCTCCAAACCAAACACACGATAGATTTTCTTTTTTAATTTTTCTTTTTCTTTTTTTAATAAATTGTTTTTAATTTCAATTTGGGTTAATGCAGACTTTAAAGTATCTTCTGGTGTGATTCTTGTATTACTTAATAATATCATGTCAGAAAATCAATTGAAATAAATAAAAAGTAAATAATATTTGATAAACTTATTACTTTTTTATAATAATTGTTTTAAACTTGTACTAATAATAATTTTTAGTGATTGCTATTGTAAAAACACCCATTTTTTTAATTTTTAAAGTTTAACACTTTCCCCTCTTTATATCTTAGGGTGATGATAGACAAACAACCATTTTTCCAATAAACACTCATCCAACATCAATAATACGATATTTTTTATTTTAAATTATAAATTAATTTGAGAAGAATGAACTACAAATTTAAAAATATTATTTTTATAGGTTTCAATTAGATTGAACTTTAACTAAAACAATATGTAAAAATTAAACTCATAAAAAAAATGAAAGTTACATAGTAGGGCATGGAAAAATAATAGAAATGCACTTTTGCCCTACAGATGGAGTGATCATCGGAATGAAGTGTGGCTTTATGGGAGAGTTTGCAAAACGACAGCGTAAGGTGCACCGCCTTGATAGACGGAACCCTAATTAGGTCATTTTATAATTTTTAATTTGGGGATCCTAACGGTCCTCACCCTACCCTACAAAACGTAAAAGCTGAAAGGGCACTCCCCACATCAATGTGGGTGCTTTATGGAAAGAGACATAACACATGTATGCAAGTTTGCATCACTATGGTACCAGAATTTGTAATTTGGGACAAAGCTTCTTACATGTTCTGTTTGGATTTGTAATGTCTTTCACAGGGGCCCAATGATGGGCAATTTATTTTTTGAAATATCCAATTTTTTATTTAACATATCTAAAAAATATAAAATTACCTCTTAACATTACACTTAATGTTAAAGTAATTCCTAATGTAATGCAAAATTAATTATTATAGTTACATCTAGATGATAAAAATGGTACATAAAACTTAATAGCAAGACAAAATCGTGAGACATTTTACATATTTAGTAACTAAAATATACTTTTCATTTTAAAAGATTATATTAAGAACGTCTTACATATTTAAAAATCAAATTGATTATTTATCCGTTTTATAATTTTAGTGGAAACAATGTAGTAAATAGGTATGATTCGAAAATTTATTTGAACAATAAGATATGTTTTCCTTAAAATATGTCGGGTATAATATTCTAATGCCATTAAATATGTCTGCATTTAATGGTATCAGAGAAAAAGATAAATTCTCTGGTTTTAAAACACTTAATGATTTCTCAGTGCTATGCTCTTGTGAGAATACTTATATCCAAATTTAGTTTGAAACTTAATTATTTTTTCATTAAACTTTATATATTTTTAACCATCTTTACTGTCATTGTTTTGTTTGATAATTTTACTTTTTAATAAAAAAATATTTTTTTTGCAATTACTTGGTTGTTCTTAAATATGATTGTCTATTTTTTTTTTCATTGATTATAACTGTCTAATATTGCTACTTAAAACAATATATTAATTTTTAAACATTTTTTAATATTATATTATTTTGATTAAAAAATATGAATACATATGTGTAGGTAGAATAGTTAAATGTATTTAACAACTCATTAATGTTTTATAAACACAAGTTTCCAATAATCTGCTATTAATTGGCTAAGATGTAGGTATGTTTGAAAAAGTTATCACTGTGGGATATTTATTTTGAATATGTAAAAAAAACCTAGTAGTTTAGAATGTTATTTATGGTTATCTTCTTTTTAAGTAGAAATGTTAAGATGAACTAAATGACGTACATAGTTTACTAAAAGGTTAGTTAAATTATTTTATTTTTTTTATCTAGAAATATATAATTATAGGATGACTGGTTAAGTAAATTGACTCACGATCTTATCCACTTAATTTTAATAAAATAAAAATTGTAGATAAATAGAAAAGAAATAGATTAAAAAATATATTCATTTACAAAACACGAGATAAAAGAATAAAAAGAAAGTATATTATGACGGCACAGCTACCTAACTCCTTCAAAGTGTTTCACAAATACCTAAATCCTTAAACGTGTGTTTAATCCTTTGCATGAAAACGTATTTATTAAGAATATATTTTTTTTAAATGAATCGAATTGAAAGAAAGAAACATTGAATTCATGCTCTACTATTTAGTTTATTTATACTAAAGGTATAATCTCAAAGTAAATAAAAAATACTATTTAAAAAAATCTATAAATGAAATTAAAACTAATTTATTGTTAATATTTAATTTTCATCTTCCTAAATATAACCTTTTTATACTTTCTCTATAATTATAACATGATCATTCATTTTTTTAAGTCTAGTTTACAATTGTTAACCTATTAATATAGATTTATCAAAATTTTGACTAGAATAATCTTTATTTTATCTATAGTGTTGTGTTTTTTTTTTTTTTTTAAGTTTGTGAGAGATTTATATTTCATTTATTATAACGAGCTAAGAAATAGAGATATAAGGATAACATACTAAATAAGAAATGTTAGTTATTTATGATGAAAGTTTTGAAAATTTGTAAAAAGATGCAATTGTTTTGCTCAAAAGGTGCACCGCCTTTGGCTAAGGGAGAATAACTAATTATATTTTTTATTTAAATTTTGAATTAAATTTATTGAAATATAGTTTTACTTTTAATTGATATTGAGTTTTCTATTAGTGAAATTATTGGAATTATAGTTTAATTAGAATATACTTGTAATGTGTCCATTAAAAATTTTAAAATAATCCGTGTTAATTTTTAATAAAATTTGGCCTATATTAGTCGTATTAAACTTATTAAAACATGTAGAAATTTTATAAAGAGTAAAAATTTTATAAGGGATGATTTTTAGTTGATTGTTATAACATAATTATAATAAGTTTATATTTAGATTAAGAGTTTAATCTAACAAAGCATGAAATATAAAGAAGTTATGGTTGAAAGATGTATAAAATGAGCATATAATGCAATATGTAAGTATTTCATCTAATGTAAAACATCATCTATATTTTTCACTTTGTCTGGTAAACATGGCTTATGATCAAATGATAAGTATAAACATATTTAAAACTAATAAGTAATATTCTTTTCTCTTAATTTTTTATTATATAGAATGTCTTCACAATAAAGAATCTCTTGGAGTTTAAGTATGTAAATTTTGGCTCAATCATCTATCTAATATGGTGTGCATTTTTATTGTATTTTGGTATAAAAGGCTATGCTATATAGGAAGATAAGTATAATAAACTATTAAGAATGTTATAAGTACAACAAACTATTAAGAATGTTGGGATGAAGAAGAAAATAATTATTAATGTTGCATGAAGAACATTCAATGTCCCTTTATGATCAATATCAACAAATCATAGAAAATGATTAAGATACTCAAAATGAGTTTCAAAGCTAATCAATGGTCCGAAGAGGGATTACAATGACTACATTCATTCTCCATGCATCTATATATAGAGAAGTCAAATTCAATTATGTTGGATCAAACATTTATCGATATAGTAGCAATTATAATTGATGGTTAGAACATAATCTTTCTATTTAAGAATAGAATGTCGTAATCTAAACACCAAATTCAATTATTACTTGGCTAACTTAGACTACAGTGCTAGACAATTGTTGCTACCTACAAAAATCTTCCTATAATTGTCTCGTTGGGAATCAAACTCAAGACTTTGACTATAATATTAGTTGTTGGATTGAGTTCTTGATACTGGGATAAAAGTGCCACAATTTTATTATAACTTGATCAACCTAACCTACACTGTGAGTCAATTGATGTTGCATGTAACAAATTATCTTCTCTGTAGTTGATATTGGCCAAATAATGTTAGGTTGCTCAAGCAGGGGGCTTTTCCTTATTCAGTGAAGACAAATTACTTAAGAGAAATAATATAACTTAAATTACATGCATTTAATGGTTATGATATAAGATGTTAATGAGATGTGGTTTTGTATATGGATACTTTAGTCTATACACATATTTATAAATTGAATAGGAGGTGTATGCATGTGATGAAATACAAATTAAATACATATAAACAATTATATGCAATGAGGTGGTGTATAATGCATAATATATATGTTGTTGTGTGATGTGTGGATACTTAGAATAATATCTACCTAATTGTGATTATATTAAAAAATATATAAACTTAAGAAAAAAAAAATTGATTGATAACTTAAATAACATATATTAAAATATCAAATAATAAGAAATTAAATGAGATTCATGTATTTTATAAAGTAATTGCAATAAAATACCCTAATACAAAAGAGTTGAAGTGAATTTCAATATTATTTTTGATGACATATTATTTTTTCTTATAAAACATACTTAAAATAAGTTTTTTTTTTGTCGTTGGACATGTAATTGATGATTTTCCGTAGTCTTATAATGTGAATAGGATATAACTTGTTTTTGTAGTTCTTTGGATTGAAAATATATAATTATGATTATTTTTTAATGTAAGAATGTATGATCATGAATTCCTACATATAGATGAGATACATTGTTAAAAGTGATAATACTTAATTTTTAATGTTTTTATTTATATATATATATATTAAAAATATGGTATTTCATGATAATTTAAAAAATATATATTTACATTAATTTTAATATATAAATATAGACTTGTGTTTTCAACTATGATAAATATTTTGGGATCAATTTCCAAAACAAATAAATAAACTATAAAAATAAAATGATGTTAGTTTTAAAGTAATTATTTTATCAACCCATTATAAATAAATAGATAATTATAAAAAAAACATACAAAAAATTTAAGAAATAAACTTTAAAAGATTATATTTATTATATAAAACTATTAACTACAAATATAATACAAGGTAGGATAGAGCGAGCAAAGGTCATTAGTGTCTTTTTGGTTAAATGTCAAAACATGTTTAGAAATAACAAGAGTTTTTTATTAATAAAAATATTATTTAACGTCAATCTCATAATTTATATAAAAAGTTTCCTTCGAGAAATTTATATTCATACAGTTGATATTAAAATAACTTTCTTAAATCATTATCCAATAAGAAATTGTTAGTAAAAATAGGCTTATATTCCATGATAAGGATAGTGACTTCGAGAAGTTAAAATTTATGTTGAAATTAAAGTAGGTGAAAAAGAAGGATAGTGAAACTCATCCACTTTCCACCCATTCTCATTCCCATACACAACATCATTTGTTAAATTTCACACACAAATTGAAAATTAAGTGCAACCAGTTCTTTATTGAAGTGTGAACTTGAACAAAAATACTATATTTTTAACACCTAACAAGATGCCTGGTTTTGCTAAGTACAACTCATTTGACATGTTCTACCAGGTCACAGAACCCAAATATGAATATACCAAATCAACCAAAAGGAATTGCTTTTGAAGTGTTCAAGAAAGACAAAGAAACAAATTTCCAAACCAATAGTTAATAATCAATTAGACACATTGGATTCAGTCTTTGGACTTATAGGTCATTGGAGTTCTACTTGCTCATAAAATAGACTTAATTTCACTTTGTTATTATCCATTTAGATTTGCATCACTTCGATTCTGAATGAACATTTAGTCTAATCAACGTCCATTTCATGTCACCCATTTTCCAATTTCATTCTCGCTCACATTATCTGAATGAACATATACTGATTCTTCATGCACCTCTATGGTGACTTTCTGCACCTCCATAATTTTAACATATTTTTATTTTAGTTTTAAAAAATAAAAATAAAAATAGTCTTCGTTAATAGTAATTGTGATTATTTTTTTTTATTTTATAGATTACACAAACCGAAATATAATTAAAAAATAAATACATTATAGATTGTAAAACCTATAATTATATCTTCTGCATTTTTCACATTACAGAGATTGTATAATCTGTAATATAAGATTTTTTTTAAATACATTGCGGGTTGTATCACTTGCAATACAATTTTTTTTTAATATATTATAGGTTGTACAACCCGCAAAATATTTAAAAAATATTTTGTATTATGATTAACAAATTTATTATTATAATATAATGATGATTATCATGTTAGTCTTTTACCTAAAGTAGTCTAGGTAAAGTAGCCTAGATAGTAGATTTAGGGATACCCATAATATTGCAAAAACGCGATATGCAGACAAAATGGGCCTAGATATTAGATTTAGGGATACCCATCTCATTCGGAATAAAAGTCTTTTCTTACAGTACCCCTATAATTTCTAACTGCACCTTCACAATTTTTAAAATGATTATTTTATCCTCTTTTAAAAGTAGCTTCCATTTTACTTGTTCTTAAAATCTTTCTGAGCAAACTTTCCAAAATTTTAGAATAGGATTAAACATAATTTCCTACAGAATAGGATTAAACATAAATTGAAAATTTTCATATGAAATGTTTAAAATAATTCATATTTATATTAAAAATTTAATTTAAATATATAATAAACTTTTGATATAGTAAAAATTAAATTAGCCAAAAAACAACTTTTCAAATAATTTTTTAAATCTATATTTATATGTTTTTAAAAAAAATTAGAATAAAATAGTTCGATGATATTTTTACTATACTGTTGTCATGTACGTGATAAATTTATTATCTATTATTTATGATAAAGGAGTAAAGAATATATGTTGAACATTTGCAACACAGATAGAAAAAAAACATGTAAAGAATGTTTTCAACGATAAAATCAAACTATTAAAATAATAAAAATGTTAATTTACAAGAAAAAAATCATGATAAATATTTTTTAAATCCACAATAAATAAATATTTTTATACACGAATTATATTTAAAATCTATAACAAATAATTTAGATATGACGATGTAATTTTTTTTAAATTGAAACATTTTGTATCAAATGTTTAAAACTGGTTAATATTTGTATTAAAATTTTAATTTTAAATATGTCTAATTTTAATTAAGTACAAATGAAATTAGTAGAAAACAATTTTGTAAAATGTATTTTAAAATATATATTACTTTTGCTAATTAAAATTTAGAATAAAATATCTTGATATGATGTTCTCGTATGATATTTAATAACTTGACAAAATAATATAAATAATACAAATAATACATAATCACTATGGCTTTAGAAAATTTAAAAACCAAACACTTTTAAGAATAATTTTTAGAATATTATAATTTTCTTGATCGCAAAAACTTATTCATAAATTTACAAAGATAATGTTAGAAAATTAATTATTATTATATCTAATATATTTGTTAATTTCTACAACACTATATAAATCATTACTATATGCGATGGACAAAATATTGTAAATAGTAATTATTAAATTAAAAATTTAAAACCAACCAATTTTTCTGGAAAACAAAAACTTTTTTATTGTTATATAAATTTTTAAAATATTGATAAAAGCTTATTTATAAATCAATAAAATATTTAAAAATATAGATGTGTCTTTTTTTTTATACGTGTTAATGCAATTGTAGATTAATGCACAAAGCATACCCTCGCTGTTCCTTCCAAAACCCTCGTCGCACTCTCCTCTCGCACTACACTCCCCCGACGACCGCCCCATCGCCGCCGCGCTCCGCCTGAAACCTCCAGACGCAGGTACGGTTTTCTTCTGTTAACCTATTTGCAGTTTCCGTTCCAATCCTAACAAAATTATGGTTTTCAATCCCTAAATAAGTGTATGTTTGGGGTTTCGTTGTTTTTTCTCTCTCTTTTTAAACTTTAAACGAGAATTAATTTGCATTTTTTTAGCTTCTGTTTATCTTTTTACTTGGAATAATCTGGAACCTTCTGCAAATGTCTGGTTGACAAATATTTCCCAGTAGAGTTTTAGTACTTTAGATGCCGTTGAAAATTTATTTACATAAGTTTAGTGGTACACTGGATGTGAAAAAGTCACATTAAATCATTTAATCTGGATAGAGAAAATTGTCGTTCTTCTCTGTCATGATTCGTGAATTGTTTTATTTATTTGTATTATTTGCTACTTAAGTATCCAATTTATGGTCCAAATAGGTGCTTGACATGAAAGAGATAAAGAAGAAGAAATCAGATGTGGAAAGCCAGCATGACGACTACAATGAATTTAAGAGCGATAAAGATAAAGATGATAGTCAATGCAAAAAGGAGGAGAAGGAGAGGAGGAAGAAAAAACTGAGTGAAGAAGGCAAAAGTAAGGAATATAATGAATTTGAAAGCAATGAAGGTGAAGATGATGCCCAAAGTAAGAAGAAGAAGAAGAAAAAAATGAGTACAGAAAGCAAAAGTAAGGAGTCTGAAGTCTTTGAAAGGAATGAAGATGAAGGTGAGGTCGAAGGTAAGAAGAGGAAGAAGAAAAAGCTGAGTGAAGAAGGCAAAAGTAAGGAGTATAATGAGTTTGAAAACAATGAAGGTGAAGATGATGCCCAGGGTAGGAAGAGGAAGAAGAAAAAATTGAGTAAAGAAAGCAAAAGTGAGGAGTATAATGTCTTTGAAAGGAATGAAGGTGAAGCTGAAGATGATGTCAAAGGTAAGAAGGCGAAGAAAAAAAAACTAAGTGAAGAAGGAAAAAGTAAGGAGTATAATGAATTTGAAAACAATGAAGTTGAAGATGATTCCCAAGGTAAGAAGAAAACATTGAGTAAAGAAAGCAAAAGTGTGGAGGATAATGTCTTTGAAAGGAATGGAGGTGAAGATTATATGGAAGGTAAGAAGAGCAAGAAGAAAAAACTGAGTAAAGAAGGCAGAAGTAAGGAGTTTAATGAGTCTGGAAACAATGAAGTTGAAGATGATGCCAAAGGTAAGAAGAGGGAGAAGAAAAAATTGAGGAAAGAAAGCAAAAGTAAGGAGTACAGTGTCTTTGAAAGGAATGAAGGTGAAGATGATGTTGAAGGTAAGAAGAGTAAGAAGACAAAAATGAGTGAAGACAGCGAAAGCAAGGACAAAAAGATGATGGCAAAGAAGAAAGCCAAAGCAGGTAATGGTGGCTCTCCTAATCCTGGAGACAGTGGATTATCCAAACCCAAACGGGTAACTTTTTCTGATAAAGTGGAGGTTTGTTGTGATGGTTTAGTCCGTGGGAAACGGTTTACACTAGAAGAAGATGAGAAGATTAAATCAGCTGTTTTTAATTATATAGAGTCTCGTGGTCTGGGAGATGAAGGCCTAGATATGGTTCTCCATTGCGGGGTTCATCCGGAAGTTAGACACTGTTGGAAGGAAATTGCATCAGCCTTACCTCACAGGCCACTTGCTAGTGTGTATACTCGTGCCCATATTTTGTTTGAAAGGGCTGAGCTGCGAAAGTGGACACCTGAAGAGATGGAATTTTTACAGAAGGTCCAGGAACAACATGGATCTAACTGGAGACAAGTAGCTGACGCATTGGGCAAAAATCGAATTCATGTAAAGGATGCATGGCGTAGAGTGAAATTAAGCAATAGAAATAGAGGACGATGGACCCAAAAGGAGTTTCAAAATTTATTCGATTTAGTGAACATGGACCTACGTGTGAGGGCTTCACAGAGTTATAGAAAATCGAAACATGGTATGTTGCGAGATAATATTGGTTGGGAGGCAATTAGTCAAAAGTTGACCACTAGAACCAGCTTTAGCTGCTGCAAGAAATGGTATGATAAATTAACATCGCCTATGGTTGCTAGTGGTGGATGGAGTGATACTGATGACTATCGTCTGGTCAGTGCTTTATTTGATTTGGATGCGTGCTGCATGGAGGAGGTGGATTGGGACAATCTGCTTGAGCATAGGCCTGGTGATGTATGTAGAAAACGGTGGAACGAAATTGTCCGATATATTGGAGAGCATGGGGGGAAGTCATTTGCTGAGCAGGTTGAAATTCTTGCAAAAAGATTTTGCCCCGAATTAGTGGAAGTAAGAGAGGCCTTTGATGCAAAACCTTTGGTATGTTGAGGCTGTTATTTTTGAACTCAAATGTATTTCTTTATGAGTATGATGTTCTTGTGGAATCATCCAACACATCAGAAACTGGGTTCTATATGCAGTTCCAGGATACTTTTTTGTGGTGTTTTCTTATATTGAATGTTACCTTGCAAGTTATTTGAGAATGTTTTTATTAAATTATTGTAAGAGAATGTTGATGCTACTTATCGCTGGTTGTTGGATTTTGGATGAACATGTTCCTGGCTAATTAATTGTGCGCAATGTGTATATGACTGCATTCTTGGCTGAACAAGCATGGAACATTTGCTTATTCAAATGGACATTTCATGCTCAATTGATCATGTTAGAAAAATATACTATGTTGTGATTTTGTTCTCAACCATTTGAAAAAAAGAATGATCCGTTTTTGCGTTGGAAGGGGAAATTTTATGCGAATAATCAAATGTTTCAACTCTATTTGATTTTTATGTCCTTCTCTTCTCTTCACTGCCATCTATTCGTACAGTACCCGGATAACATTTTTGATTCCTGATGTAGGCTCAATCTGGTTCATTAGCATTCATAAATCCATTATTTAGTTTATTTTATCATAAATTGTATTTAGTTTATAGCACACTTGTTTTTTTGTTGTTTCATGTTTTAGATCAAGAAATTATGGCTTAAGAAGAAATATAAAGGGCAGACATTAGAGTTATAAGAAACCAAAATAACATTTATTTTTTGTATTTTAACGTGAGTTTGACTCAATTGTGAGAGCAGATTTATAAGGAAGAGAATAGGGGAGAGAAAAGGAGATTTTTGGTTGTGAATAATTATACATAAGAGAAAAAAGTCAATATTGGTGTGGGAGTTAATTTTATGCAACCAATTGTTTTATCAATATTGAATTTTATAGTTTACATTATGAATAATAAGTTTTACATTTTTTTTTCGTGTTAACTTATTTCAATTATTGTGATGTTTTATTTTGTTATTGTTATATTTGTTTATTTATTTATGAATAATTTCATATTCGGAAACATCTATGAACAATTTCATATTCAGAAATTGGATATTGTTTAGAATTCAAGATAGAACAAATTAAATTATGTTATACTTAAAAACTTGGAAGCATTTAATTGGTTTTTATTTGAAATGATTATTGTTCTTAACAATTCTATTGAATTCTCAAATTACTGAGAAATCAAGGATTTAGGATTTAATAAACAAGTTTAAGAATAAATCCTAAACCTTAAACAAGTTTACTACCTAAGAAATTAGGAATAAACAGCTTTTAATTACCTCAAAGTGTTCCAATGATTGATGATTATGCTCGCTTAAACCTGAAATGGCATACATTTTGTTTAACACTTTAACTCTAATGTATACGATAGTGTCTATCCTGTCCTAAGGTTGTAATGCAATTTTCTTTGAGTGTCGGTAGTGCTCTGTTAACGATGAGATTTCGTGTAAGACTATTGGGTCACTGTGTTCACGAAATAATATCTTTAAACATTGATTTAAATTAATGCTTAATTTGCATTAGAAACAACCAAATTTATGAAAAAGAAAATTTGACGAAACTGACATTGTTTTCACACTTTTGGAAACTAATTTGAATAATGCAAACCACTCGCTCATAGTCCTAGAAAAAAAGTAAAAACTAAAAGGCACATAATATCCTCACTTCAACTACGAAAAATCAAATATATAGAAGCCAAAAAGTTTAATGTCCAAGACCAATAACTCCACTGAACAACTCAGGTCGAATATCCCAACGAAGACATCTCATCTGAAATGAAAGATTACAAGCTATTTATACTTGAAACTATTGCATAACTAACAAAAGGAAAACCTAGCTTTGGAAACAGAATACAGGTGTCTATTATAACATGTTAAGATGAACTACTCAATTTCTCCAATATAAAGGATTCCAAGCGTGGATCTGCACGGTAAGGAAGACCACTCCGTGCTCCTAGATCCCTGCACTTGGCACCTGCCTGAAGTGGCAATAAAATGAATAAGCTCTTGTACCTAACCCATTCCCTCAAATGATAAGGGTTCAGTTTGGAGTGATTTGTGAGCACAAAGTATCCAATCGAGTTATAAAAAATATACTTTAGTTCAATAGATTCAATCCATTCGCATTTTCCTAATTAAAGTACAAAATAAGGCATGCATATACTTCATTGTATTTGTGTGAAGCATGCAATGATACTTGAGTATAAGACCACATACCACATTAGCAGCAAAGGGTAGCATTGTCTCCGGTGTAAACTTGGCACAGATAGCTGAAAATAATAAGCACAGAACAGATTTCATCAGTGTATTCAGAGAAGTTAAATACGGTTGTGAGGAAGTGTAAACATAAGACATGTGGAAGTTTATACGCCTTGCCAGAGACTATAAGGAAAAGATTTAGCAATGCTGTAGTACTTACCATAGATTACAGCCCCAATAAACGCATCCCCAGCACCAGTGGTGTCAACGAGCTCTGATGGAAGAATACTCTCGGCTGTTCCAACATATAACTTCCCACTAACTGTTCCTATCCCCTCTGCCTTCAATTTTGCCACTGACTGGGTGAATGAAAGGGAAAAAAGTATGACTAAAAAGTTGAACAAAATCCCAAATAAGCATGTGATTTTTTTGTTACAATCCCTGTTCCTAGAACCTCAACGATCCAAGTCAGTTGACTTTACTTTGAATGAATGTAGTATACTTTTATTTATCCGTAACACTCAAGTTATCAGTTTATAATTAACTCTGAAAATAAAGAAATAAGAATGTAGAAGAGGTTAAGTTGAACGCCGCATTCCAAGACTAAAACAAAGACCGACAGGGATTACTGAACGCAAGTTGCTCAAACTTCCTTTGTATTAGCAGTTTAAAGGTTTCAGAGCCTTCCATGTCAAAGATCGGCAAATGAATGTAGGGTTATTAAATTTAGTCATCTCTGCAAAGGTTTTCTGGCATGACGCTATGCTTTATTAATATTTCTAGAAATAAAAGATGAATTTTGGAGGCTATCATCAGAACGGTTTGCAAAAAATGTCTAGCTCATGTCAGAGTGTGAGACAATATTGTGAATGTCTAAAGATCACACACCAATGCTTGGTTTAAGCATTATAACACTGGTGCTAGTTGTGCACACAATAATTCACTTCAGTGATTTGTAATTGGCTGAAATGGAAGATAATCCAAATAAGAGCTAGAAAAAGACCTCATATAGTATAAATACACCATTTAGTGCTGTGTCTGCAAGTTGGACACAGAAACATCGACACACAGCTCAGGCACAATTCGTGGCCAGTTAAACTATTGACAGGTTAATTTAGGAAATTCTTAAGAAAATGTCAATAGAAAGGATGCTCCATGTCCTTATGGTACAAATGTTAGAATTTAGTCTGCACCTAACCTAAGTCTGTGTTAGAGTCCAAGCTTTACATCTAAGAAAAATTTGAAGCCCTTACAAAATACATTAGTACATTACTGTAAATGGTTTTACAAAAAAGAGATGTGCTAGCAACACTCTCAGTAATATTAGTTAAAATTAATTGAAAAGGAGTGAGACCCATAAAAATTTGTGATTTTCAATAAACTTCAGCCAATAACAAAGAGTGTGTAAAAAATGTGTTGCTAACATTTCTCTTACTAGCTAACATTTCCCAACAACATCATTTGTTCTAAGTAGCCTACCCTACGTCATCCAGTGGCACAAAGCTAGGGGTTACATTTCATTAAAACCAAAATAGAGGAAAAAGAATTCTCGGTTCTGTTGACATTACTGATGATATGCAGGTTGGAATGGATACACTCTTATTCCTTTTTAACTCCAATGATTCCAATAAGCTGTCTACATTCACTTCTTCCGTAGAAGGTTCTGCTGCCAGAAAAGGCCCAGTAAATGAAACTCTGTTTACATGAAAAACGAATAAAACATGCTGACTAAAATGGCCACTATCATCTATACGTACCATCAACCCTTCTCTCCAGCATTATGCATCCATCTTTTCCCAAAGTGACTATCACAAATTTTATGTTGGGCAACTTTAAAAGTATAGAAACAAGTGCTTGTGGAACAGTAGATGCCTCTGTCCATGCCTGTCAGCAAAAAAGTGTACATGTTTATTATTCAACCACAGAATAGAGTAAAAATAAGGTTTCAGTAAAATAAAAGGAAATATACGTGTATGAAAAAAAAAAGTTATAGCAACTAGAAAAGGAAAATGAGATGTACCATTGGTGTCAGGAAAGCAATGTCCCTTTTCCATCACAAAAAGAATAGCTTACAGAATAGATAACTGAAATGACATACGTGCTAATGTGCGATATTACAACATCAGCAAGCCACACGCACAAACGAAGGGAATAATTTTTTTTTCTTTTGAGATAAGGCAGCACATATTTACAAAATAAACAATACATTAATTGATTGGCTGGGGACAGCAAATTGGACGGTTAAAATCAATTAAACATTTCTGAACATGAAAACATATTGATGAGAGAAAATCTAGTATTATACATTTGTCAGTAAAAAAACACACTCACTTTTGGAAACTTCGCTGAGCATACAACATAATCAGCTAGTTTTAGGAGTTCGTCCAACCCTTCCCTTGGCCTTTCTGCATCAATTAAGATGGGTATATTCTTTCTAACTGCCTGCACTGAAAAAATATAAAATTTTGTTTGCTTCCCTTCAGATGAAGCTATCTTTGTCCATCCAAAACTTCCTTTACAGGCAGGGGAAAACAGATAAAAAAGAGAGAAATGTGTAAAAGAATGCCATGGGAAATTACATAAAAGCTATTTGCAGTATTCACAAAACTAGTAAAACTATACACATAAAAAGCTCTCCCTAGGGTTGGTTGGTTGGTTCCACCCGCCTCCCCCTTAAATTCTCCCTTTTTTGATTCAACAAATGTATGCTTCTTTCAAATTTTGCATGCTTCGAGCCTTTATCTTCTAGTTTCCTTCTTGTTGCTTCAACTATAAAATATGACTAGGCCTTAAAATTTGCATCAGAGTTGCAAATAAATTGTACAGATGATAACCTCTTGGGCAACAACTAGAGCAGTGTCAGGCAACCTGCCGTCAAAATAAGCAATTTTAGCTCCATCCAATGCAGATAACAAACTTGATCTTGGCAGGTTGTTTGGTATCATTGGAGGATATCCTGGGGTATGTATACAAGTACGGGTCTTCCTGAAAAATCACACTTAAAATGAGTCAAGTTACAATTAAAATTATCAACAATCTCCCTAGGAGAAATGCTTAAAGATCTCAATTTATAATCAATAATGATAGCAAATAGTTTGTTCTGTATTCTTACAACTAATGGGCAATTTCTATCTCATTCATGTAGTGAACGTTCATCGAAACAAGTGGAGGGTATTGTCAAGTGTCCAAATATGGATAAACTCAAGATAACGGAGACATGCAAGTTATAGTTGATAGACATGTAGAACTGAAAAGTTTGCAGCTTCTGTTCATTTCCTTCTATTTTTGTTCTTCAATGCAAATAGAAGTACAACAGTATGTCCACTATTTTATGTTAAAAACATTCAGATGATAGTGACCAAATTATTGACTAGATCTACCCAAATCATAGTCTATCCCCCCCACCTCTTCGAATTTAAATCAAGAATATACTCAGTAAAGTCAAGACATGTAACATATGCATAAGACAATGACCATTACGTTTGGTTGTCGACAATAATATATGTAAATGGTGATGTTCCCTCCTTAGAAACCTGCGAATAACAGGGAATACATTCACTGAAAAAGTATTGAAAAACTATAGTTAGGGCAGATGCCCTGTCAACTGTCTATTCTCACCCTTCACTAACTGCTTTTAATTGCAAAATCCAGAACATACACTGGAGGAAATTACAATAAGTAGTTAGTGGGGAGTGTAAAGAGAACATTGAGAGTATCAATAGCATTGAAATTAAAAGAAATGTATGCATACATATACATACACAACCTGGTGAAGTGTTAAAAGAAGCTAATACCCATTTCACCATGGAATATTGCTCATATCCAACGACCTTGACAACAAGGATTACAAATTACAAAAAGAACATTCTTAAAAATTACCACCATAAAGGATGTATCTACTCCATCAGCTCGTAGCTCGTCTAATATACCCCTGCCTTGACTGTCATCAGCAACCTAATGATTGTCCAACAGTGTGTGTATCAATATCAAATTTAAACCATTAAATACTATTGATATCTTTCATTACAAAAATAAAAAATAAAAATCTGAGAGGGCCACGAGTAAATATTGCACTATGCCATTGATCATTCAAAGGCTTTTACACTTTCATCAAATGACAAACTGACACGTATGTCAAATCTGTTGACTAATACAACAATTACCATAAAAGTCATATCCACAATGATTTCTGATTGATTAAAGGTGTAGTTTTTTTAATCATTTCAATAGTGCATAAATATTAAAATTTTAGTTTATTTAAATAAATAAAAGATAAATAAAAGCAACCTTGGAAATGAGCCTTGGGTTTAGGCCCAAGCGAGCAAGGCAGGTTAAGGCATTTCCGGCATTGCCACCTCCTTGAACCTGAGAAAAACCACCACCAAATGTTAGCACAACACAAAAGTATTGATGATAAGTGAAAGAAGAAGGTACCTTCAAATTGGTGGTTCTGATTTTGTCATCTGGATTAGGGTAAGTGGCCACGGTGGCCAAGAAATCGATAGACACCCCACCACATCCCACCTGAACACACACACACACACACATGTAGAGATTAAAGAAATAAACTTTAACGACGGCAATGCTTCAAATTGAAACAGAGAGAGGGAGCTCACAACGACGTCGTTTTGAGGTGGGGAGGACATGGTGACCCTGCATCGAAGCCTTCTCCTTCTCTTTGTCCCAAACAAAGTAATTGAAAGAAAAAGCGGAAATTAGGAAGAAATAGTTAGAGAATTAGCAAAGAGAGAGAAAGAAGATGCGAGGGAGAGTGAGTTACATTGAAGAAGTGGAGAAGTGGGTGAGGTTGAACGCTGAATGTCAAGGTTGAAGAAGCATTGGAAACAACACTGCAGAGGTTCCACATCGTTTGGTTTCTGAGCGAGCCACATTCAATTAACTTCATCAACTTTGCTTCTATTTCAACCTACCATTTTTTTTTTCCTTTGCTTCATATTTTGTCTTAAATAAATATTTCATTTCTGTGTATATTTTTCATATTTTTATTATTCCATTTTATTTATTTTAAAAAAACAGTATCTTTTGAAAGTAAAACTCTTTTGGAACAACTTTTTTTGTAAATTAAATTAAATTTGTATAATATCTTTATTTTGTAATATGATTTTTCATCACTCGATTCTGGTGGATTAGATTTCTCTTTTGGTTTTTTCTCAAACATAGTTTTAGATCGGCTTTTCATTTGTTTTTTCGTTTTATAAGAAGAATCTCTCTAAAGATAAACTTTGATTTTTTTTTTTTTTTAGTTTTTGACATTCAGTGATATAAATAAAAAAAATCAATTATTCAAAACCAGGACGTGTCTCACATTATAAAAGTATTCAAACTGCATCCTTAATTGTGTCATCTTATATTCAAACACAATTCATTAGTATTCATCCTCTCAATATATTGATCTATCTGGATTATTATTATTATTATTATTATTATTATTATTATTATTATTATTATTATTATTATTATTATTATTATTATTATTATTTTTCATAATAATCTTATGATCTACAACAATTTAGATTATAATTATAAAAGACTTAATTCTCATTATCATATATGAAAAATTATAGTAAACGACTTTATCAAAACAATTATTATATCAAAAAAGATAAACATGATAAAGACAAATGCTTTATTGTAAAAAACAAAACTGAGTAATTGGAATTTTGACACACATTTGTCACCAACATCTATACAATTTGTTACAATTAGCTACCAAAGACACAAAAACACAAACATTTGAGCAGAAAATTTTCTATGCTGAAGCCTTGTTTCTAACATGATTAATCTAGGATTTACATGAACTGTTTAGGCTCTACTCAGTAAAGGATCTCAGGTATGGATTGGTGCCATATGGAAGACCAGTACGAGCTCCAAGGGCTCTACATTTGGCAGCTGCCTGTAATTAGCATCAAAAGCAACCTTGATTATCTCAAAATTTCCAATGAAGTTGATCATAGAAAAGTATAAAAAACAATAGAAGGGTGTATCTTTAATGTTGTGTATTTGTGTAACATAAGAAGCGTGCATCTTGTTTCTTGCTTACCACATAAGAAGCAAATGGCAACATTTTCTCTGGTGGCAAGTTGGCACAGATTGCTGTAGATAAAATAACTACCATGTAAATTCTGAAATTGTAGCAAAACTAACAAGCCAGTGAATTAGTGACATGATCAAAATTTATAGAAGGTAGAATTGATGGATACAAAAGCATTATGGTGAACAATGTAATTTTATCTCTGAAATTGTGTAGAATATGTACAGAGGGAAAAATCAGAAAATTCAAGTTAGCATGTGCAAGTACCATATAAAACAGCTCCTGTAAATGCATCCCCAGCACCTGTTGTATCAATAAGCTCTGATGGTGAAATCTTTTCAGCTGTCCCAAAATATAACCTCCCACACACAGATCCTATTCCTTCAGCTCTTAATTTTGTAACTGGCTGGGAGGGTTCAGCAGAAAGATCAATTCAAGTGGATTTGTATATGAATATGATGCAACCAGACATTGTTTAGCCAACATTTACCCTTAATCAGAATTATGAAAAATGGTCTTATAGGTATAGAAATTTTTATCCTCAATTAATAGAATGCTAGAAAATTTGAACTTAAATGATATTTGAATCAAAATGCGCATGATTTGATCGAGATGTAAAGTTTTGATCTATACTTCTCTTGATCGCCAAAGGATTAACTCACTTTTCACAATCAAGATAAGTTGTGCGCAATCACATTGTACTAGTACTAGTAGTGTTTCATATGACAGATTATTAGAAGCAGTTCAATCCATGTCCCTAAAGGATCCAATGGTGGGTAATAAATATGGAAGATCATATATAACAGAAGACATTGCACAATCAGAGCTCAGTTTAGAATCATAAGAATAAATAGCAGGTCATCACCGAGGCTATGCAGGTTGGCATGGCTATGCTATGGTCCTTTCTCTTTGTTAATGATGTCAAACAGCTGTCAGCATCCATTTCTTCTATATGAGAACTCTCTGCCAGAAAGTAATTGAAACTTATGTTAGAAATTAAATGTAAAAAGTAAAAAGATGATTTATCCAGATGCTACACTTTCTGCCTATTTTTTTTTGCATATGAATTCAACTTGATAAGGACCAAACAAGAAGGAAACAAGTATTTTTACCATCATCTACACATTTCTCAAGCATTATGCAGCCATCTTTTCCCAAAGTTACAATTGCAAATTTAAGTCTTGGCAATCTTAAAATAATTGAAACTATTGCTCTTGGAATAGATGATGCCTCCGTCCAGGCCTGTCAAATTGTTACTCACAAATCATAAATGGAATTCATGTTGAAAGAAATATCACACAAACAGTTCAACCAAGTAAAAGAGAGAACCATATATGAAATAAAATAATGCTCAAACATTCAATCTTAAAATCGAAAAAAATGAAACTAGGAAAAAATTCCTGAAAATAGTTTTCCCAGGTCATTCTTCAGACTATAAGACAGAGCCCCAATTTTGAATTTGCAGAAGGAAATTCATGATCTAATGATGAAATGGTTGGAATCTAAGAATCATACAACATATGTGCAAGCCAAAAAAGGACTCACTGGTCCCAAGTATTTATGATAGTATGAGTTACTTGCCTTTGGAAAATTTTCCGAACATACAACATAATCAGCCAATCCAAGGAGGTCGTTCAACCCTTCTCTAGGCCTTTCAGCATCAATCAAGATAGGTATATTCTGGCGAAATGCCTGAAAGGGCAAAATGTAATTAACTTTAGCTTATGTTTCACCACAATGCTTTCTCTTCAAATATCAAATGCAATCACATAAAGGACAACATTTGTGAATCTAGGAATGATTCATCTACATAAAGTATTTTCACAATACTTTATACAAAAAAGGGATTTGAAGTTTTCTATCCTAATTACGAGGCTTAGGATCTGTTATCTTCAATCACTTCTGGCATTTGAATTAGTAACCTCTCTTAAGAGTAAGTATTGCTAGCAGTCACAGATTTGACTGAAGCAAGAATCTGATGAGAATAATTCTATATGGAAGTTCGTACTACCCGAACTAGGTAACAACTAAGATGTAACTACCTCTTGAGCAATGACAAGAGCAGTGTCAGGAATCCTTGCATCAAAATAGACCACTATTGCTCCATCCAGTGCTGACAACAAATTTGCTCGGGGAAGATCAGAAGGAACCATTGGAGGATACCCTGGAGTGAATATACATGTCCTTGTTTTCCTGAATGTTCAAATTTCTAGGATTAATCATTTTGCACACCTGAACAATTCAGGTACAAGGAGTCATTTAAATCATTAAAGTTAGGCATAACAGTTTATCTGGAAAGAAACTTTCACATGAGCATAGATCACATGAATAACATTCATTCTACAGTTTCCCCGTCATGTTCTTGCAAATTTCCTCTGTAATGTATGAAGTTAACTTGCACATATAAACAAACCAGAATGTTGAGTCACTGTTAACCTCTCAACTTCAATCTAGTTTTATCATTATTTCAAAAGAAATTTAGATAAAAGAATGAAAGTATAATGCAATTTTTTGAAATACTCTTTAGTGTTGTTCTCTAATCAAACTTAACTCATAAATTAGAATTTTACCTGATCCATGTAATGATGTTTTGGAGGAAAAAAATATATTATGCAGATTAAAGGGAAACTTCAATTCTGACTAGAGAACAACATGAACAATAGTTAAAAGAATTGCATTAAAGTTTTGTGCTTAGATAAATGCCATGTCAATACTTTCATTTTTCAAAGCCTATCAAATCAGAAATTTTATAGACTTGGCCAAGATAAACACAAATCTTGTAACATACGTTTGGCTGTCAACAATGATGTAGCTAAATGGTGAAGTCCCTTCCTTCGAGACCTGAAAACAAATGGAAAAAAGAATCAATGAAAGATCACCATCAAAATAGAGATTGGGTTGAGCACTGCTTTGCTTGCCACAACCAAGGTCAAATGACAAAAGGATAAAGTGGCATTTAAAAATTTTTTCATGAATTTATTCATACTTCTATTATATACCAATTACCAAGTTATGCAACCAAAAATAAGAGTATTTTATTATAATCCAACAACTGCATATATTAAAGACAAAGCATTAGAAGAGTCAATCTTTATAGCACAATCAAAATCAATGGTCAAAGACTAAATTTAACTAAAATTGTATCTCACAAGACATGCCTTATATATACAAGGTTTAATTGTTTACATACCACCAAAAAAGAGGTATCCACCCCTTCAGCCTCTAGTTCCTCCAGCATAGCCTTACCTGGAGCATCATTTGAAATCTGGCATAATCATAAGAAATTAACCACAATCATGATGCTAAGTACACTATCATAAACTAACGTCAAGCAAACAAGAAACCTTAGAAATTATTCTTGGCTTTAAGCCCAAACGGGCAGCACATGTCATAGTATTTCCAGTGTTTCCACCACCTTGGACCTGCCAAACCAAAAATCACAAACAAACATTAATCACCCTTATCATCACATTACTACAGTTAGGAAGTGATAATTCTGGAAAAGTAATTTTCAAACATAAAAAATAACAATTTTCCATGTTTAAAAAAAAAAAAATGATATCCACAGGGAATTTGCCCGAGTTAAAACAGAAAAATTCTGAAAAATATATAGCAGTGGTGCTATAAAGTAAGAATGATAATGCTTATCCATTATAATACAGTACTATAAGGTAAACAGCAACAATTAAATTAAAAATAGCCCCACTTTATAATCAAAGTTGTGACCAGTATCACATTGCTTTAAACAAAAAGGCAAATTATTTAATCTATTTGAGTTGTAAAAGGAAAAAATAGTGGTCCACTTTACAGAAAGTGAGTGGTTAGAGTTGGTTACATAGTTTAGTTAATGTTAAAGTCAACGTCAAAAAGTTTCTGGTCCCAGAAACCAAAACCACGACATTTCAATTTTAATTAATGATGCTTGGAGTGATGTGCTCAAAGTTATCACAAATCTGAGGTGTTGTAAATGCAGAATACAAACAATGATAGCATCAATTATAGTAGTAACCATAACAGTAATAAGAACAATAATAGAAGAAAGAGGAAAGAAAAGAGTGTAAAGGAAAAACCTTGAACTCAGTGGTTCTGATCTTGGCATCAGGGCTAGGAAAAGATGGCACTACTGCCAGAAAATCCACACCAACACCACCAAACCCCACCTGCCATATACACATAACACACTCATAAATTGAATTGAGAGGAATAGTTATGAGAATGGTAGTAATCATGCTCACAATGATGGGACTTTTGAGGAGAGAAATAGCAGAATCAGAAGACATTATTTGGGTTCCAAAGTTTAGTTTCTGTTCTTGTGGCTGGAAAAAGTTAGCAATCATATTATATATCATCGTACCATATATTATATTTATAAGGAGAAGGTGAGATGAGAAGTAAGTGTATGTCAATTTACCAGACAAAACTTGGTAGGACAAAAGTGGCAAGTGGTGAGGAAAAGTGGAAGAAGGTCTGTGTGAAGATGAACAGAGCAATCAGTGAAAACAAGAGGAAAAGAGTTTCAAGTTTTGACTGTGAAATCATTGTGACCATTAAGAGGTTTTGGTTTGTAATAGATTCTGCTAAGCTTGACTTCTGAAAAATCAATATTACCCTTCTTTGGGTTATAATCTTCTGAATTTCATCCCTTTTGATTTTTTCTGTTCAAATCCTGCAATTCAATTGAATTGACTGATAGGGATATTTATGCATGGTGACTCTAATAATATTATTGGTTCAGTTTTTCTTAATTAATGTTCTCAAAGTAATTTGAACTTTTTGTTTCTTCGTATATAAATTACTTTAAAATAGCAAAAATCAAATCAGACAGTAAAAGTTTGATTTGATTTAGGTTTTATAATTAATTTCAAGTCAACCATACCACATTCTGCACATTTTTTTTATTGGTTTGGATATCTTAATCCAAAATCAAATCAAAATGGCATCGCAAATATTCCTATTTAAATCATATGTTTTTAAAGTTAAGGAATTGATTGAAATATTGATTAATAGAGAAAAAGAAATAACAAAATAAATCAATGGTAGAATTGGCAAAAAATTAAGTCTTCTATTTTTAATTTGTTACGGGAGATTTTTTTTTTTGAGAGAATTGGTGAGAAATAAAAATAGTATTGTAAAGTTGACTGAAAGTGTGCCATCAGTCTTATTATTTTAATATTAAATAATAAACTTTATAATTAATAGTGCATATATTTTATTATTACTTTATATATATATA
>Ga0209489_104337_pt1 | contig 26312 bp, 13 predicted proteins | sample SiratrowhiteBW_FD_187527 | JGI IMG/M metagenome (GOLD analysis project Ga0209489, IMG submission 187527) | Root nodule microbial communities of legume samples collected from California, USA - Siratro white BW (SPAdes) (version 2) | ecosystem: Host-associated > Plants > Roots > Nodule | place... | reverse complement strand
CTGCAACTGCGAGGACTAACACAATTGCCAAAGGAACAAAAGATCCACACACACTCTTCATTTTCCTAAACTCTTTTCTCTCAATCTTTCACTTCTCTTTCTTTCTTTCTTGTATGAATAGAACCATAGATTGATGTTATTTATAGGCCTATCAGCTCTCACTGTGTTGCTTACTCCTATAATTTTTATTATAATATTTTCTAAGGCGTTTCTTTAATTTCATACACACAAAAATATTAAAATAATATATTATCTCAGAAACTCACGCGATGTCTCAAATAAAAAACATAAAATTTTTAAATAAAATTAAATATATTAATAATTAATATTAAAATAATATATTTTCTCAGAAAACTCACGCGATATCTCAAATAAAAAACATAAATTTTAGATAAAATTAAATGTATTAATAATTAATATTAAAATAATATGTTATCTTAGGAAACTCACGCGATATCTCAAATAAAAACATAAATTTTTAGATAAAATTAAATGTATTAATAATTAATATTAAAATAATATATTATCTCAGGAAACTCACGTGATATCTCAAATAAAAAACATAAATTTTTAGATAAAATTAAATGTATTAATAATTAAACTTTAAGTCTAATTCTAAGATCAACCATGTATATGTATATGAGTAATAAGTAACAATATTTTGATATCTGTTAATATATTGATTTGACACTTCTATATGTAAAAGAAAAATAATATTATTATTGTGAGGTGTTAAGATGTCATTTGTTTTTATTCTTTCTTCTCTTTTTCTCTCTTTATCTTTCTTTTCTCTTTCTTCTTTTTCATTCAATGAAACATTTATCACATTTCAACTCTAGACAAACAAATTTAAATATTATTGTGATGTTTTTTCTTCTTTTGCATCAATCATAATATTCTTGCATTTTTCTTGTTTTCCTATGTTATTAACCTCCATTATTTGATTTTGACTTTCACATATGTTCTTTGTCAATGTATTATTATGTTTTGAAATAACTATATTAATTATTTTTATTTTTATCTTAAAATAAGAATTAGAAAAACTTAAGTTTTAATCATGTTATTAAATTTCCATTTTAAAAGTATTTTGTGTTTTGGATAAGATTTGAAGTTAGAAACCAAATCAAATAGTTTTTAAAAGAAAAACATGGTGACTAAATAAAATAAAAATAATAATAATTATAATAAATAAAATAATAATAGTAATATATTAATATTATAAATAAAACATATTTATGAATATAAAGATTATATATGATTATTTAAAAGGAAAATAATAATATTAATAAAAATAAAAATTAATTAACTAATTATTATATATATTGTTAAAAATAAATTTCTAATTGATTAAAAAAGATAAGAAGATAATATTACATTTAATGTAATTTAAACATTACTTTTTAAAATAAAAAATATAAAAAATTAGAATATCAAATTTTACATTAAATAAAAAGAAAAATAGATGAGAGAGAAGAGAGAGAATAAGAACAAAATACAAGCTGATACCTCACAATAAAATAATATTTTTATTGACACATATAGGAGTGTCAAATGAATGTATTGGCATGTGAGAATATCAAAATATCATTATTCTATTTATATACTATTAAATTATTTTTTCTTTAATTGAGATGAAATTTTTGACACATTTGTATCACGGTGGGATTTAGATTCATTTATTTAATATAAATTGATCCTATCTTTACTCAATATCGGATCTTCAACACATCCTTTTATACCAAGGTTTGTACATCTCTGTGTATGTGACTAGATATTTATAATAGTCCAATAGTGAGTGGGGACTCATCAAATTTTATTACAATAGATTATGATATCATATTAAGAAGTACATTCTAAATCAGACTTAATGTTATAAAATTAACTTGGAAAATGAATTTTATACTCATTTATATATTTTTGAATTGACTTATCTTTAATCCATGTTGCCACTTGTTATCCCTATAAACGCTTTTTTATAATATAAGGAGTTTCTTTAACTTCATAAACCCACCCAAAAATATTAAAAAATATATTATCTCATAAAACTTACGTGAAAGACACACATTTTTAATTAAAATAAAATTTATCAATTTTTTTAAGTCTAATTCAAAAAATTACAATTTTATGATGAAACTTTTATCTAGTTACATATTATTAAGTAATTAATTAATTTATAAAATTAATGTAAGACATTATTATAAACTTTAACATTTCAACTAGATTGTAACACATCAAAGATCAATAATTTATTTTATTTGTAGTCCATATGTGAATTTTTAATAAAATTTTATTAAGTTAAAGTTGAATCTATGTATTTAATATCCATTAAAATTAGTTATTTAATATGAATTGGTCTTATAGTAGAATTTTTAAGATACTTTACTAAAAAAACTTAATATCTTATATATGGGACTAGGAGTGCTTCCGTAACTTATCAAATCTTGTTATGATAAACTATTATAACATGTTAAAAAATTGACTTTAAGTTCAACTCAATATTATAATATAAAATAAATATTTAAACTTACTTAAATATTATGAATTTCTTTATAAATCTCCAACAAAATTAATTTTTATATAAAATTTATTTAAAAAATAATTAAGTAAAAACAAAAAAATATTAAAGTATGAATTTTTTTAAAATATTTATTAATAAGATTGAGTATAATATAATATTGTAAAAACCACAACAATTATTGGAAAAAAAGAAAAATGGTATAAAAACAATTCCGGTTGAATATGCCTTTTAGTAACGTTTTTAATGAGATGTGTTTTCATGTGACACTCTAAACTTTTTTTGAAAAAAAAAATAGTTACTTTCTAAGAAATTAAAATTTAAAATAGAAACATTATTTAGCTTATTGAAACAACGCACTTTATTATGAATACAATTAAATATATTACATTTTGCATTATATGAAATTCTTTAAAGTATATTATATTCTAACAAAAGTGAGTGTAAATTGCTTCCCAATAATATGTACAATAAGAATCAGATATTATATATTTTTTATATACAAAACAAGCATTGTTGATTGGAGGTGGCTTTATCTTTATATATATATATATATATATATATATATATATATATATACCCTTTTCTTTTGACTCGGAAACTTGGTCATGAAACCGCACAAATATTGCTTTATTGTTTTGAATTATGTTGAGGTTAGAATTTATGGTTATTTTAATTATTTGTTTACTTTTTTTATATTTATTGTTTGAAAAAATTGTAAATGTCATGCTTAATTTTTATTTATTGCGACAACAAATAATCAAGTAATATATTTTAAGACAATATAATCCAATTTATATTCAATAATCATTATTAAAAAAATACAATTATCAACACTTCCCCAAAATACAATAACAATAACGTATAGGGTGTTTTCATATCATGTCTCAGTATGACATGAATTTTGTTGGTATCTCAGTTTGCTGCTTTGATGGCTTTGAAGTGTGATGATGTCAGGAATTTATTAGTGTTAATTGTTGCTATTTAATGGTGCTGAGATTGATAAATGTCACCTGTATTCTTTTTAGAGAAGAAAAAAACTAACCTGGTTTTTGTTAATAATCATGCAATTTGTTATTTTTATTGAAATCTTCTTAATATTGAGGAGGATAATATTATTTATGAGTATCCATTTCTTTTTTAATTCTTTATTAAAATATTATTTTACATACGTATCCTCCGATCCCCACGATAAAAAATTCTCAAAATTTGATCGCAGATATTCTTCTCTCTTTTCCTACCTCCATGAGTAATCGTGACCGTTTGCGATTTTATGGTTTGAAATCTTCCTACCATTTAAGATAACCCACGATTTTAAAACAATTCATTCTGTAATGAGTATAATGAAAGTGACTTTTGTTTTCCCTCTGTCGCTTTATTTGACACCATTCGACGGTTTCTGAGTGTTTGTTGAATCCCTAGGCCACTACGAAACATAATTGCAATTTGCAAAATTAGCTCAGAAGTAATGGTTGAGAGTTATTTTGGTTTTGATTCATGTTGTTGCCAATTTCATTATTTAAAAATGACATTTTTGGTTTTTTTGTGTGTTTTTGGACTGTAAGGGATAATAGAACAATGATGTTAGTTTCTGAGTTCCCAAAATCTAACAATACTCTGATACGATAATATCGAGGATTAAAAATGATTAGACAAAAATATGATAACTATAAATAAATGTGCTGTTGCATTTCATAAGAAATTTTTCAACTACCTATTTTATATTTAGAATTTATATATTTACAGTAGATTATTAAAAGTTTAATATGAATCAATGTATTTGATATATCTGATAATGAATTTTATAATAGTGAGTGAAATCTCAATCATTTTAAATCGGGTGATGATATTTTGATACCACTATTCATCCTTGACAGCATTTAACACTAATATATATTATTATTTTATTTATATATAATATTTTATTAACAAAATACAATGTCAAATGGAAGTATAACATGAAGAGTGATGTCAAACTTAGTATTTTTCTTTTAAAACCTTCGCTTACATAAATTTATATTATAAAAAAATTCACTTATATAATCGGTAATTTAAACAAACTTCGTGCAAAATCCACATGTTAAACAACTTAGGTCACATCCGCAAAAATTTATTAAAATCTTTTAACATCAATTTGCCCAATATCAATTCATTAAACCTATTAAACGATACATCACCAAAAGAAATAAGAAAAATTAAATTAATTTTAGTAATACGAGTTAGAGGTAACTCATGAAATGTTCAAGTAAAACTCATCTAACCCCAATCATACAAACTAAATATAAAAAATCCGTATTAAAAAATTTATCAAAAATCACATCCACCTATTCAAATTGTGAGTCACAGTGTTAGTACGCTAATTTTGCCAAATTATCCACACTTGTTGCATTTTATTCGTATTTTATTTTGTTTTAGTGGTTTTGAACACCACTGAAATTGTTAATATTAATTGGCTTCTTTCTGTGACCCTAGTAAAGAAGCAGCAATTTTTTTTTTACTTTCTCTCTCTCGCGTACCTTCCAACCTCCATAGATCTTTCTTTCTTCCCTTTTGATTTTCACTCCTCATATTTCATTTGTTTCAGAATCTGATCAAGCTCTGCAGTAGGTGAGGATCTTAGGGTCATTTTAAACCGATCAGAATTTCAAACAAAGTAAGTTCATATTTGCTCTAAAGATCCCTTATTCTCTATTTTTCGCTAAGTTTTTGTCATCAATATTGATGGGAACAGTTGAGAAAAGTGTTTCTATCAACTTAATTAAGATTATACTAAAATTTGGTTTCGTTCTGATAACTTGTTCTAGATCCCTAAAGATTGGGTTAGTGCCACTAACAAATTTGGAGGAATTGTTTTGGAGAACTTTCATCAGGTAAAGGAAGCTAGTAACTTATTTTTAAACTATTTAGTTACTTTTAAATTGAACTCAAAGATAAAAACTTGAATATATATTATCAGTGCTCAAGTTTTTCTTGCAGGTCTGACTGATTCTTGAGCACTGAATAAGTTTGACTATCTTGATTTTTGTGTGATTAATAGACATTATTTGAGCAATGATGTTAGAAAATAGTATGCAAGAACTTTTGATTGTTGTTTGATGGATTGAATATGATTTGTGGTTTGAAAGAGTATTGATGTGAATGTTGGAATGATGAAGTTGATGTCATACATTTGGGATAATATATGAGTTATGCATGTTTGTGTACATTAAGTATAACACGCCTATATTTAACAGAGATCCTCAAGCTTCACTGATGATCTAAGTCACATAGACTAAGATATCAGGTGGTGAGAAGCTGTGAGGGAGTTCATACACACTAGGACCGCTGGTGAGACTCGGTATTGGATGTTTAAACTTACTCTGATCCTTTATCTTAGATTCAAATGACAGTCTATGTCTTGGGTATTGGATTAGTCCTTTCTCTTAGATTCGCTGGTAATCTAAGTCTTGGGTATTGGATTGATCCTTTCTCTTAGAATTGCTGAATCTAAGTCTTGGGTATTGGATTAGATGTCAGTCTCTGGTAGGGGCATACTTAATGGGTCTTCCGGAAGACGATAGGTCAATGTGATGCCTATATGTGTGATATGGTCTATGTGTGACCTATATGTATTGATGTGGTCCATGTGAGACCTTTATGTATGATGTTTGACATGGGTACTTAAAATGGAAAATGGAAAAGGAAAACTTGTATTGAAACTTAATATGCTAGACTTTAAAGAAATTATTATAACTGAGATATTTTGTTCTATTTGCATATACTTAGTATGTTATAAACTTTTAATGTTTCTAGCTTACCCTTACTTTTCATATTGTTGTATGAACTGCGATGACTGTACTGTCTATGTATACGAGCAGGTGCAGATGCAGGTTTTGGAGCACCTTAAAGAGGATATGCCCTAAAATGATGTTTCTTTTGTCTTGTATATACTAATATATGTTTTGATGTAGTTAAAGACTTTATGACCTTGGAATGGTCATTCTTTTTGTCATGTAGATAGCTGTAGATAAGTTTGATGTATGTGTTAAACTTTATGTAGTACTTTGAACCTTAAATGGACATTAATAACTAGTAGTAGACAAAAGTTAGTTTAACTATAGAATTTTTGGGTTGTTACACTTTTACTTTTCTTGAGTCCGCCACAAGTTTATTGAAGAATTAAACAAATTCAAGATTAATAAAATAAATTTTAAAATTCAAATATTGAATCTTAGTGGACTTAGTCAAGTTATAAAATATTTTATTGTTAATTTTTGAAAAATTAAATATTATATCAGTTCTGCTTTAATGGTTTTAAAGTGATGATGTTAGAATTTATTATATTTTTAATTATTTAATTTCCCATATTATTTTTCGAAACATTTTTAAATCTCAAGAATTTATTTATTCATTGAAAATTAATATAGTTTTTATAATTATTGATATAAAATATATTAAGTTTTTTCAGTCAAATCAACTTATAATCTTGACATAACGTTTTCTTATTAACAATACTGCTTTGTTTTTAAATAATAATAACTTCTTAATTTTTTTATTGGTGTGTGGTCCACAAATTATGATAAAATACATGTTGTTTGTCCTCTATTTTCTACTAATTAATTTATCTTAACAAAATTAAACATTCTTTAATGCAATATGGTAATTAAGCCTATCATATTCATGAAAAGAACTCATTTCACATGGTTTAAATCTTGATTATTTAGGCTCATGAATCTCAAACATTAAAACAATAATCTTAATTAAATGCAAAGAAATTCTATAAAGAAGATAACATGTATAATCAATAATCATTGCTTCCAGTATAAGTGCTTGTACAACACAATTTCAACAGATAATCTTATTTTTAAACGTAAAAGAAAACAACTTCCATGCATAATCCACTATTTCCAATGTCTCATTTACTCCTCTTGCTTAAAAAGAGATCCTGAAAAAAAAAACATGAAAAATAAATTAGGGCTATTGATATGAATACATCAAGAACAATATATACATAGAAAAAAGAGTTCTTACTTGCTACAATCTAAGTCTTTGATGATGGGAAAACCCAAATCAACGTTACACAGTTGAAGAAGTTCAATGGCTTTGTCTTTGTCTAGGTTAGGAAAGTTCTTGGTTGCTGTCACAAAACAGTCACATGCAACACGAATTTCAGGTTTTGTGGGTGCTGAAGCTTTCAAACCACTCAGGGCATTACAACAAACAGTTGCAGGGCTCTTAACATTGTCAGTGATAAAAGGTAGGCATGGAGCCAATGGGAGTTTTGTCTTCACACAGTCAACACCCTTCACTGGATCTATGGTTGCAACTGTGAGGATTAACACAACTGCCAAAGATAGAGACATACTCTTCATTTTCCCACACTCTTTTATCTCAATCTTTCACTTGTCTTTGTTTTTTAGATAATGAAAAACTATAGAGAGATGCTACATTTATAACACTGAGAGCTTTGATCATGTTACCATTGTTTATCCTCTAAATGTTTTTTTATAATATTTCATGAGATAGTTTTTCTGATAGGTTTCTTTGACTTAGGAAAATAAAGTCACTTTCTAAATAAAATTTATTTAATAATTAATTAAGTCAGAGGAAAAATATGAAAGTATGAATTTTTTAAAATTATTTATTAATAAGATTGAGTATAATATAATATTGTAAAAACCCAACAAGTATTGAAAAAAAATGGTATAAGAGCAATTCCTGTTGAATATATGTCTTTTAGTAAGTCTTAATGTGATGTCTTTTTTCATGTGACACTCTAAGGTTGTTTTTTCTTTTTTAAGAAATTATACTTTAAAAATAAAAACATTATTTAGCTTATTGAAACAATGCACTTGATTATGAATAATAATTAGATATAAATTAAAAGATATAACATTTTGCATTGTATTAAATTTTTCCTGTTATAACAAAAGTGAGTGTAAATTGCTTCCTAATAATATGTACAATAAGAATCATATGTTACATTTATTTATATACGAACCAAGCATTGTAGATTGGAGGTGCCTTTACCATTTTCATTAGAGTGAGATCCACAAATTACGGTACACTATAAGTTACTTCATGTTATTTTTGTGATTTGTTTCTGATTTGTAATGATCTTATTATGAATATTAACTACCCCCCCTTTTTTTTTTACTAGTTGGTCTTGAAACCCCACAAATGTTGCTTGATTGTTTTGAATTATGTTGATGTTAGAATTTATGATTATTTTAATTATTTAATTTTTTATATTTATTGTTTGAGAAATTTATAAATGTCATGCTTTAATTTTCATTTATTAAGATAAAAATACTCAAATAATTTATTTATAAAACAATAATAGACCAATAACTTATAATATATATTCAATAAATATATTTAAAAAATATAATTATCAAAACTCTCAAAAAATACAATAATGTTATATATTACTACGAGGTGAATTTTGTTGGTATTTCAATTTGCACATTGGTAAATGTTATGTGTATTTATTTTTTTATTTTATTTTTAAAAAGAAAAATTAACATGGTTTTTCTTAATAATCATGTAATTTATCATATTTATAGGATTTTTTTTATTAATATTAAGAATGGTAACATTATTTATGAGTATCTATTATTTTCTAATTTTTTATTATAATGTTTTTTACAAATTATTTTTTGTAGTTAGAAATGAATTTATATATATTAGTAAAAAACACTTTTTATATTATTCTAGAAGATATACTACATTACATAGGTTCTAGAATCCATATAAAGATAGTTACTTTAGAAAGTCTGAAATTTCTACATCTATATACCACCGCCAACTAATATAATATCTCTTATATTAGGACCACACATATATTAGATCAATTTTAGTAGGCGAACCAAATAGGTGACGCACAGATATAATAAAATTGGTGATACTACATCAATTTGATTAAATCTATTAAACAATACATTACCCATAAAAGAAAAAATAAAGTTTAAATTAAATTCGACTTAGTAATATGGGTTAGAGGTAATTTAATAAAAGTAAAAATAAAAGTTTAAATTAAATTAAACTTAGTGATATGAGTTAGAGGTAACTCATTAAATTTTCAAATAAAACTCATCTAGCCCAATTAAACAAACAGAATATAAAAAATCCGTATTAAAAATTTATCAAAAATAATACCCACCTTTACAAATCGTGATTCACAATGTTAGTCCACTGATTGTGCCGAATTATCCAGCACTTGTTGCATTTTATTCGTATTTTATTTTATTTTAGTGGTTTTGAACTCCAGTGAAAATGTGAATATTAATTGGCTTCTTTTTCTTTTCTTGAAGTGTGGTCCACCACAAGTTTATTGAGGAGTTTAGCAAGTATATAAAGTTCAGAATTAATAAAATAAATTTTAAAAATATTGAATCTTAACTGAGTCAAGTTATAAAATATTTTGTTTCTAACTTTTGAAAAATTAAATATTATATCAGTTCTCAGTTTGCTTTAATGGTTTTAAAGCGTGATGATGTTATAATTTATTATAGTTTTAATTATTTAATTTCTCATATTATTTTTCGAAACATTTGTAAATCTCAAGCATTTATTTATTTATTCATAAAAAAACAATATAGTTTTTATGATTATATCATTGATAAAAAAATATATTAAGTTTTTTCGATCGAATTAACTGATAATCTTTAGGGAACGTTTTCGTATTAACATTAATTATTTGTTTTTGAATATTAATAACTTCTTAGATTTTTATTGGAGTGTGGTCCACAAATTATGTTAAAATAAAAAAATTAAATAAATTTAAGTTTTCTTTGATGTAATAATGTAATTAAGCCTGACATCTTCATGAAATGATAGCTCATTTCATATGATTTAATTTTAATTATTTTGCTTAGGCTCATGAATCTCAAACATTAAAATAATACATCTTAATTAAATACAAAGAAACTCCACTAAGAATGATGAATGGATACCAACAAAATTTATATATATATATATATATATATATATATATATATATTTAATAATCATTACTTTCAAGATAAATACTTGTCTCACAAAAGTTCAACAAACAATCTTATTATTTTTACATGAATAAGAAAGTAACTTCAAAGCATAATCCACCATTTCTAATATCCCATCTCCTCCTTAACCTCTTGCTTAAAAAGAGATCTTGAAAAAAGAAACATGAAAAGTAAATCAATGAGGATATTAATATGAAAAAATTAATAACAATATATAATAGAAAAATTAAAATTCTTACATGCCACAATTGATGTTTGTGGTGATGGGAAAAGCCACATGAATATTACAGAGTTTAGAGAGTTCCACGACTTTGTCTTTGTGTAGGTTAGGAATGCTTGCGGCTGCTTCCACAAGACACTCACATGCAGCACCAAGATCAGATATTGTTCGTACTGAAGAATTCAAATAACTCAATGCAATACAACAACTAGTTAAAGGGGTTTGAGCATTGGTGATGAGAAAAGGTAAACATGGCAACAATGAGAGTTTTGTCACCAGACAGTTAAAGCCCTCTGTTGGCTTCATGGCTGTAACTGTGAGGAATAACATAATTACTAAAGGAACAAAAGATACAGACACACTCTTCATTTTGTCACAATGATTTATCTCAATCCTTTATTTGTGTTTTCTTTTTCTTAGATGAATAGAGAGATGCTGCATTTATAGCACTATGAGCTTTGATTACGTTACAATTGTTTAGCCTATAAATGTTTTATTATAATATTTTTTGAGATAGTTTTTATGGGGTATTTCTTTAACTTAAAAAGCTAAAAATATTAAAAAAAATCAATTATCCCAGGAATTGTTGGAAAGGACAAACTTTCTTTTAAAATAAAAGCACAAATTTTTGGACAAAGTTAGATTTTGTAAAAAATATATCTTAAACTGAATGTTATAATAATTTTTAAGGTGATAAGTTTTACACCTAAATGATTAGTTATTCAAGAATCAATATATTTCGATTATTAAATATGATGATTAAAATGTTTTTTCTATTAATTAGAGACTAAATTGAATTTCGATCACTATTTTAATAAGAACTAGCCACTATACTGTTTCCGCGTTAATATCGGTCAGTAATTGTAACTCATTTGTTTTCGGTAGCTAAAATATATTAAGTTTTTTTTTTTTTTTATCAGATCAACTTATAATCTTGAGGAAACGTTTTCTTATCAACATCAGTGATTGGTTTTTAAATATTAACGACTTCCTGATTTATTTTTATTTTTTTTTATTGCTGTGAGGTTCACAAATTATGATAAAATACATGTTGTTTGCCTTATATTTTTACTAATTAATTTGTCTTGACAAAATTAAACATTTTAAGTTTTTTTAATGTAATAATGTCATTAAGCCTAACATATCTTCATGAAAGTTTTCACATGGTTTAATCTTGATTATTTTGTTTAGGCTCATGAATCTCAAACATTAAAATCATACGTCTTAATTAAATACAAAGAAACTCTACGAAGAAGATGAATCGATGCCAACAAAATATATATTTAATAATCATTGCTTTCAACATAAATACTTGTCCAACACAAGTTCTTCAGATAATCTTATTTTTACATGAAAAAGAAAATTACTTCTATGCATAATCCACCATTTTCAATGTCCCATTTCCTCTTCAACATCTCGCTTAAAAAGAGATCCTGACAAAAAAAAACATGAAAAATAAATTAGTGAGGGCTATTGAGATGTATACATCAAGAACAATATATATATATATATAAGAAGAAGAATTCTTACATGCTACAATCGAATTCTTTGGTGATGGGAAAATCGACATTAACAATATTACATAGTCTAGGAAGTTGAACGGCCTTGTCTTTGTTTAGATTAGGAAAGTCTTTGGCTGTTGCCACAAGACACTCACATGCAGCACGAATTTCAGGTTTTGTGTGTACCGAAGCTTTCAAATCACTCAAGGCATTACAACAAGCAGTTGCAGGGCTCTGAACATTGGTGGTGAGAAAAGGTACGCATGGAGTCAGTGAGAGTTTTGCCTTCACACAGTCGAAGCCCTTCACTGGCTCCATGGTAGCAACTGTTAGGATTAACACAACTGCCAAAGATAGAGACACACTCTTCATTTTCCCACACTCTTTTATCTCAATCCTTTACTTGTCTTTGTTTTTTGGATGAATGAAAAACTATAGAGAGATGCTACATTTATAGTAGTGAGAGATTTGATTATGTTACCATTGTTTATCTTCTAAATGTTTTTTTTTTTATAATATTTTTTAAGATAGTTTTTTCTGAGACGTTTCTTTAACTTAGGAAAGTAAAATCAGTTTCTAAATAAAATTTATTTAATAATTAATTAAGTAAAAAGAAAAATATTAAAGTATGAATTTTTTAAAATTATTTATTAATAAGATTGAGTACAATATAATATAATATTGCAAAAACCGCAACAAGTATTGAAAAAAATGATATAAAAGAATATATGTCTTTTAATAACGTTTTAATGTGATGTGTTTTTTCATGTGACACTCTAAAGTTGTTTTTTCTTTCCGTTATTTTTTAAGAAATTATATTTTAAAAATAAAAACATTATTTAGCTTATTGAAACAATGCACTTTATTATGAATAATAATTAAATATAAATTAAAAGATATAACATTTTGCATTGTATTAAATTTTTCCTGTTATAACAAAAGTGAGTGTCAATTGCTTGCTAATAATATGTACAATAACAATCATATATTACATTTTTTTATAAGAATCATATATTACATTTTTTTTATAAGAATCATATATTACATTTTTTTATATACGAAACAAGCATTGTAGATTGGAGGTGCCTTTACCATTTTTATTAGAGTGTGATCCACAAATTACGGTACAATATAAGCTACGTTATGTTATTTTGCGATTTGTTTCTGATTTGTAATGATCTTATTATGAATATTAACTACCCTTTTCTTTTTACTTGAAAGTTGGTCTTGAAACCCCACAAATATTGCTTTAATTTTTGAATTATGTTTATATTAGAATTTATGATTATTTTAATTATTTAATTTTTTATATTTATTGTTTGAAAAATTTGTAAATGACATTATTTTCATTTATTAAGATAAAAATACTCAAATAATATATTTATAAAACAATAGTTGTCCAATAACTTATAATATATATTCAATAAATATATTTGAAAGTATAATTATCATATGTTGTTTTCATGTCATATTACTATTAAGTGCATTTTGTTGGCATTTTAACTTGTTTTGATGGTTTTGAAGTGTGAGGTTGTTAGAATTTATTGGTGTTTTAATTATTTATTTGCTCCAACTTAGTGTTGCTAACATTAGTAAATATAATGTGTATAATAAATGATAAATAATATGAGAATTATTAGCCATTTTGTTAGCATATATTAAGGGATAATAAATAATAAATCATTATTATGTGAGATGTATTAGAGATTCTATTATGTTATGATTATGTTGTTATTTCATGTATTTTATATATAGAGTTTTTTCTTTTATCAAGTGAATAAAGAAAGAATTATATTTTCACTCTCATATCTTTGTTATTTTTTGTTCATTTCTTTATTTTCATAACATGTGGTCAATATGATATCTCTGTTATAGTATCAGAACTCTCTCTCTAACCGAGAAAGCTTCACTGTACTAACTCTGATTTTGTTCTATTTGTAAGAATTTATCATATAATTATCTATTTTAAAAATATGTAAGAGCGTAGTGATTGAATTAAGATAAATCTTTTTGTAATAAGAAGTTGAGGCCATAATATTAACATATGAGTGTCTTTGTATGAAAAATTATAATTTGATTAATGGGATGAAGAATAGGGATCCTAATAGAGTATAAGAAAGTGTTTACCATATAAATAAATATTTAAATAGTTAAAAAAAGTGTTTACCATGTAAATAAATATTTAAATAGTTCAAAATATGTTGTAAAGTTGAATATTTATATGCTAAAATTGGATCTATCTAATATATATTCAAAATTATTGTTAAAAAAAATAATTATAATTGTGCTGTTACATTTTATAAGAAAATTTCGAACTACCTATCTTATATTTAGAATTTATACATTCACAGTAGATTATCAAAAGTTTGATATGAATCAATGTATTTGATATATCGATAATGAATTTTATAATAGTAAGTGAAATCCATTTTAAACCCGCGCTCACATAAATTTATAATATAAAAAAATTCACTTATATATAATATGTTTTTTAAACAAACTTTAATTTTACAAACTTCCTGCAAAATCCAAATGTGTTAAACAACTTAGGTCTCATCCGCAAAAAATTATTAAAATCTTTTAACATCAATTTGCACAATATCAATTCATTAAATCTATTAAACAATACATCACCAAAAGAAATAAGAAAAAATTAAATTAATTTTAGTAATACGAGTTAGAGGTAACTCATGAAATGTTCGAATAAAACTCATCTAACCCCAATCATACAACTACATATAAAAATCCGCATTAAAAAAATTATCAAAAATCACATCTACCTATCAAATTGGGAGTGACAGTGTTAGTCTGCAAATTTTGCCAAATTATCCAGCACTTGTTGCATTTTATTCGTATTTTATTTTGTTTTAGTGGTTTTGAACTCCACTGAAATTGTGAATATTAATTGGCTTCTTTTTCTTTTCTTCAAGTGTGGTCCGCCACAAGTTTATTAAAGAATTAAACAAGTTCAGGATTAATAAAATAAAATTTAAAATTAAAATATTGAATCTTAGTGGACTTAGTTCAGTTATAAAATAATTTATTGTTAATTTTTAAAAAATTAAATATTATATCAGTTCTGCTTTAATGGTTTTAAAGTGTGATGATGTTAGGAGTTATTATATAGTTTTAATTATTTAATTTTCCATATTATTTTTCGACACATTTTTAAATCTCAAGCATTTACTTATTTATTCATTGAAAATTAATATAGTTTTTATAATTATTGATATAAAATATATTAAGTTTTTTTGATCAAATCAACATGATAATCTTGAGGGAACGTTTTCTTATCAGCATTAGTGATTTGTTTTTAAATATTAATGACTTCTTAATTTTTTTATTGGTGTGTGGTCCACAAATTATGATAAAGCCTTATATTTCTACTAATTAATTTGTCTTAACAAAGTTAAACATTTTAAGTTTTCTTTGTAATTAAGCCTAACATGTTCATGAAAAGAAAGCTCATTTCCCATGATTTAAATCTTGATTATTTTGCTTAGTTCATGAATCTCAAACATTAAAACAATAATCTTAATTAAATGTAAAAAAACTCTATGAAGAAGATAAATGGATACCAACATGAATATTCAATAATCATTACTCTTAGTAAAAATGCTTGTCCAACACATGTTCAACAAACAATTTTATTTTTACATGAAAAAGAAAGTAACTTTCAAGCATAATCCACCGTTTTAACAAGAGATCCTGAAAGAAACAAAGAAAAAAAAAGAAAAATCAATGAGTGAGGGCTATTGACATGTATATATGAAGAAGAGTATATACATAGGAAAAAGAATTCTTACTTGGTACAATCCAAGTCTTTGGGAAAGGTATAACCGATATCAACGTTACATAATTTAGGAAGTTGAACGGCTTTGTCTTTCTTTAGGTTAGGAATGCCCACAAGACAGTCACATACAGCACGACATTCAGGTTTTGAGGGTCCTGAAGCTTTCAAATTACTCACTGCATTACAACAAGCAGTTGGAGGGGTTTTAACATCGGTGGTGATAAAAGGTATGCATGGAGCCAAAAACACTTTTTTTGCCATCTCACAGTCGAAGCCTTTCACTGGCTTCGTGGCTGCAACTGTGAGGAGTAACACAATTGCCAAAGGAACAAAAGATCCACACACACTCTTCATTTTATCTCAATCCTTCACTTGTCTTTGTTTCTTAGATGAATGAAAAACTATGGAGAGATGCTACATTTATAGCACTCTCAGGTCTCATTACGTTACCCTTGTTTATCCTCTAAATTTTTTTATAATATTTCCTAAGATGTTTCTTTAACTAAGGAAAATAAAATCAATTTCTAAATCAATTACTATGAGATGTCATTTGGTATTTCAACTTGTTTTGACGGTTTTGAAGTGTGGGGGTGTCAGAATTTATTGGTGTTTTAAATATTTATTTGCTCCAACTTAGTGTTGCTAACATTGGTAAATGTAATGTGTATTTATTTTTTTATTTTATTATTTTAGAAATAAAAACTAACATGGTTTTTCTTAGGTTTTTTTTCTCATTTTGGTGTACTTTTTATATTAATTCCCAAAATGGTTAAAAAAACAATTATTTACTAAAATGAACAAATTTTGCAAGCTAAATAGGCATGATTTAAAACTGGTCAAAATAGAGGTGACAGGCGATTTCAATTAATAATATTAATTAAAATAGTTTATCTCTCTATAATCATTTTTTAATTATTTAATACTATGATAGTTAAGTTTGACAATTAATATAATGAATAATAATAATTACAAAATAATAATAATAAAATTATAACATGAATATTAAGACATATAAATTTATTTTAAATGAAAACAAAATAACATAATGATAATAATAGGAATAATTTTAATTAAATTCATATAAATTTAATTTAAATAATAAGAATAAGAATAATTTCATACAAATTTAATTTAATAAATAATAATAATAATTGAATTCACTTATTATTAATTATTATCATTATGTTATTTTGTTTTAATTTAAAAATAATAACAATAATAATAATTATTATTAAATTCATATGAATCCTTTTTATTATTATCATTATGTTATTTTGTTTTAATTTAAAATAAATTTGTATGTCTTAATTTTTTTATTACAGTTTTGTTAATTATTATTATTATTAATTTTTTCGTTAATTGTTACAGTAACAAGTGCTAAATAATTAAAAAAAATATTTATTAAAGTGTTATTATGTAATTATTATTATTATTATTATTATTATTTTAATTATTATTATTATTATTCATTTAGTTAATTGTTAAACTTAATATCATAGTATCAACTAATTAAAAAATGATTGCAGAGAGAAAAATGATTTTAATTAATGTTATTAGTTGAAATAGTCAGCATCTCACCTTTATTTTGACTAGTTTAAAATTATGTTTATCTAACTAGTAGAATTTACCCATTTTGATAAATAATTCTTTTGTACTTATTTTAAGAATTAATATGAAAAAGTACATCAAAATGGAAAAAAAATTCTTTTCTTAATAAGCATCCAATTTATCATTTTTATAGAAATCTTTCTTCTTCTTCTTCTTATTATTATTATTAACATTATTTATGAAAATCCCTAACTTTTAACTTTTTATTATAATGTTTTCTAAAAATTTGTTCATATTCAAAATCTAACTTACATTATATATTTTCAACAAACAATTTTATTATTTTTACATCAAAGAAAATAACTTCCAAGCATAATCCACCATTTCCAATGTCCCATCTCCTCCTCAACCTCTTGCTTGAAAAGAAATCCTCGAAAAAAAACATGAAAAATAAATCAATGAGGATATTAATATGAAAAAATTAATAACCATATATAATAGAAAAAAAAAATCTTACATGCCACAATTGATGTCTTTGGTGATGGGAAAACCCACATAAATATTACACAGTTTAGGGAGTTCAATGGCTTTGTCTTTGTATAGGTTAGGAATGCTTGCGGCTCCTTCCACAAGACACTCACATGCAGCACGAAATTCAGGTTCTGTTTGTACTGAAGATTTCAAATAACTCAATGCAATACAACAAGCAGTTTTGTCACCAGACAGCTGAAGCCCTCTGCTGGCTTCATGGCTGTAACTGTGAGGAATAACACAGTTGCTAAAAGAACAAAATATACAGAAACACTCATTCATTTTGCCACACTGCTTTATCTTAATCATTCACTTCAGTTTCTTTTTTTGGACGAATGAAAAACTATGGAGAGATGCTACCACTGTGAGCTTTGATTACGTTATAAATGATTACGTTACCATTGTTTACCTTATAAATGTTTTATTATAATATTTCTTGAGATAGTTTTTCTGATGTGTTTCTTTAACTTGAAAACTAAAAATATTAAACAAATCTATTATCTCAGAATTTTTTGTGAGAGACAAAGTTATAAGACAAACTTTCTTTTAAAATAAAAGCACAAAATTTTAGATAAAGTTAGATTTTTTAGTTGGGAGGTGAGTTTTATACTAACTTATATATTATATATTATGTGAATTGGTTTTAGTCCTAGTCAAGCTGAAATCTTAAACATACTTTTCTCATAGATGTGAGATTTCCAGTTATTTATCTAATGTAAATATTTTATCTCTAGCTTATGTGGAATTTTTAAGGCATGTTAAATTTTTATTTTATGTTAAATTTATACCCATTCATGTTAAATTTTCGGTGAACACTTGGTGGTTCTGCATGCTGCAAGTGAGGAGAAAAAATAATTGTTCAATGTTTATTAAAATCGATTTAATTATTTTGTATAACCTGTTTATAGAGATTTGTTGTTGGAACTGTGTGAGAGCATGTTAGCACCATTCACAGTGACATCAACATAAAGAAAAGTTTCGCATTGCTACGTAATGCATATATTATAAGATTAACTGATAGTCCAATTAAAAATTGAAAAATCAAAATTACCTTTTCACAATAATAAACATGAAATTAAGTTTTTATTTTACTTGATCCTAATGCTTTTATTTTCTCACGTTGAGAGAAGGCAAAGTTAATTTTTGGTGTGTTTCATTCTACTCTTGTATCTTCTCCTTATCGTAATTAAAAATAACTTTGCTTATTCTACATAGTTTTTTTGTTCTTAATGTTTTGTTTTCTACTTTCATCGTCATGGGATGATATTTCTGGCATAGCTTTACTCTGATCTAATTTTTCTTGTGTATGAATTCCGATATTAAACAAAAAGTATGATTTACACAAAAAAAATAATATTATTTTTAATTTAAAATCTTAAAGATATTAGATTTATAATTTTTTTTTATATATAGTTGAACTTACTCATTTTTTTTAATGCGGAACTAAACATACTTTTAGATTCCTAATACGAATACGCATAGATTAAGGCACATAAAACATTTAAAAAGTTAATATTTGCAACATAAAACATTTATTTCATATATATTTTTCAGATTTTTGGAAGAGATTAACTTTCAAACATCATTATTTACTACATTATTATCTCATTAGCCTTAGCAAGAAGTTATAACCGAAGTTTATAGAACCTAGTAAATTAATTTTGGTGGTCCTGAAGTTGTAATTGGCTTTTTAGGTGGAACTGAAATTCTATTTGTGTGTGAAGCTAAAATGGTACCAGATGACTTGGGAGGTCTTGATGATGCTAAATGGAAGAAATGTACGAGGTATATATAGGATATTGGGACCGTGGTCAACCTTTGACGACATGAGTTGCAGTTAAGAAAACTTTGCTTCTTCACACAAAATGGTAAAGCATTCATTTTGATCGGTTTATTTTGTCGTTTTGCTTCAATGGCTTTGAATTTGTGCTTGTTTCATGCATTCGGTTTTCAAGTTTGTTTCATGAAGGCCAATTTAGTTTTTCTGTGAAGAATCAATATGTTAGACTTTATAGCAAATTCATCTATAAGTAGTGATAAGAAAGTATAAAAAATATCCGTTGAGAAAATCATATGATAAAATATATTATCCGTTAAAAGAGCCTTTGTCCACTGTACCAGTCAATCTATATATATGATTATTATTATTTTTATTATAATTATATTTATGATTATGATTATTAATATTAATAATAATAATAATAATATTATTATTATTATTATTATTAATCATAATATTATTATTCTTATTATTATCATTTTTATTAAAACAACAATAATATCAATAATAATATTAATAATATTGATAAAAACAATATTAATAAGATTAATAATAATAATAATAATATATTAATAAAATTTAAAATACTAATATTATTAATAATGTTAATACTGGTAATATTAGAAATAAGAATATTAAAGTAATAATACTATTGATAGTATAATTATTAACTATTATAATAATAGTAATAATAATAATAATAATATACAAATATTTTTAATATCACTAAAAATAATATAAAAAAATATTAATAATATTAAATCTATTTTTCATATAAATATAAATAATGTTGATAATAATATAGTAATATTAAAAATATTATTAATGTAAATATAAATAGAAGTATTAATAATATTTCATATATTAAAAAACATATAATAATAATGTTAATATAAATAATAATAATAATCATAATGTTATGAATAACATTAATAATATTTTGTATATAAATATTAATAATATTAAAAACTTTAAAAATATTAAAAACAACGTTAATAATTTGAAAAAAAAATATAATACTGATAATAATAATAATTTTAATTTTAATAATATCATAACTAACAATATTAGAAATAATAATAAAAACAATAATATTAGCAATAATATTATAGTATTATTAATATTAATATTAATAATAATAATGATAAATATAATATTAATGATAATATTATTAATAATATCAATGATAATAATAATATTAATAATAGTAATACAAATTTAATAATAATAATAATAATAGTAATAAAAGTGTTAAAAATACCAATAATATTAATAATATCAATAAAAATATTAATATTATTAATAATATTCACTTTTACTAATATCATTGTTAATAAATTAATATAAACATCATTAATAAGTGATAATAATAATTTTATCCATAAATATAAGTTTCTAAGTATTATCCATGGACATGTGTATGTAGACATTACTTACGGACATAGGTTTGTAGATATTATCTACCGAAATAGGTTTGTAGGTATTACCTACGGAAATAGTTTGTGGGTAATACTTACAGAACAATATCCGTGGGTAATACTTACGGATCTGTGTCCGTGAGTAATATTTATGAACATTTGTCCGTGGATAATACTTACGGACTTAGATCGATCCCAGGTAATACCTACAGATACAGATCCGTAGGTAATAATCCGTGAGTAATGCTGAATTTACTTACGGATATAGATCCGTAGGTGATAATCCGTAGATAAATTAAGTTTTTTTTTTTTATAATGATGACACCTCCAATCTACAATGCTTGTTTCGTATATATTAAAAATGTAATATATGATTCTTGTTGTACATATTATTAGGAAGCAATACAGTCACTTTTGTTATAACAGGAAAAATTTAATTCAATGCAAAACGTTATATCTTTTAATTTATATTTAATTATTATTCATAATAAACTGCATTGTTTCAATAAGTTAAATAATGTTTTTTATTTTTAAAGTTTAATTCCTTAAAAATAACTGAAATAAAAAACAACTTTAGAGTGTCACATGAAAAAACACATCACATTAAGACGTTACTAAAAGACATATATTCTTTTATACCATTTTTTACAATATTTGTTGCCGTTTTTACAATATTATATTATATTATACTCAATCTCATTAATAAATAAATTTAAAAAATTCATATTTTAATATTTTTCTTTTTACTTAATTAAGTTTGATTTAGAAATTGATTTTATTTTCCTTAGTTAAAGAAACATCTCAGGAAATATTATAAATAAATTTAGAGGATAAACAAGGGTAACATAATGAAACCTGAGAGTGCTATAAATGTAGCATCTCTCCATAGTTTTTCATTCATCTAAGAAACAAAGACAAGTGAAGGATTGAGATAAAATGAAGAGTGTGTGTGGATCTTTTGTTCCTTTGGCAATTGTGTTACTCCTCACAGTTGCAGCCACGAAGCCAGTGAAAGGCTTCGACTGTGAGATGGCAAAAAAAGTGTTTTTGGCTCCATGCATACCTTTTATCACCACCGATGTTAAAACCCCTCCAACTGCTTGTTGTAATGCAGTGAGTAATTTGAAAGCTTCAGGACCCTCAAAACCTGAATGTCGTGCTGTATGTGACTGTCTTGTGGGCATTCCTAACCTAAAAAAAGACAAAGCCATTCAACTTCCTAAATTATGTAACGTTGACATCGGTTATACCTTTCCCAAAGACTTGGATTGTACCAAGTAAGAATTCTTTTTCCTATGTATATACTCTTCTTCGTATATATATACATGTCAATAGCCTTCACTCATTGATTTTTCGTTTTTTTTTCTTTGTTTCTTTCAGGATCTCTTGTTAAAACGGTGGATTATGCTTGAAAGTTACTTTCTTTTTCATGTAAAAATAAAATTGTTTGTTGAACTTGTGTTGGACAAACATTTGTACTGAGAATAATGATTATTGAATATTCATGTTTTTGGTATCCATTTATCTTATTCATAGAGTTTTTTTACATTTAATTAAGATTATTGTTTTAATGTTTGAGATTCATGAACTAAGCAAAATAATCAAGATTTAAACCATGGAAAATGAGTTTCTTTTCATGAAGATGTTAGGCTTAATTACATTATTACATTAAAGAAAACTTAAAATGTTTAAATTTATTAAGACAAATTAATTAGTAGAAATATGAGACTTTATCATAATTTGTGGACCACACGAGTAAAAAAATTAAGAAGTCATTAATATTTAAAAACAAATCACTAATGCTGATAAGAAAACGTTCCCTCAAGATTATCATGTTGATTTGATCCAAAAAAACTTAATATAGTTTATATCAATAATTATAAAAACTATATTAATTTTCAATGAATAAAGAAATAAATGCTTGAGGTTTAAAAAAATTTCGAAAAATAATATGGGGCATGAAATAATTAAAACTATAATAACTTCTAACATCATCACACTTTAAAACCATTAAAGCAGAGTAATACATGACATGAAAACACCTATGATTTTGTGAGAGTTTTGATAATTATATTTTTTAAATATAATATATATTATAATTTATTGGTCTATTATTGTTTTATAAATAATTATATGAGTATTTTTATCTTAATAAATGAAAATTAAAGCATGACATTTACAAATTTCTCAAACAATAAATATAAAAAAATTAAATAATTAAAATAATCATAAATTCTAACATCAACATAATTCAAAACAATAAAGCAATATTTGTGAGGTTTCAAGACCAGCTTTCCAGTAAAAAGAAAAGGGTAATTATAATATTAATAATAAGATCATTACAAATCAGAAACAATATTAATAATAATTAATATTTTTATTTTTAATGTTTTTATGAGGTTTATTAAAGTTGTAAACATAATAATCTACTCTTCTCTTAACGGTGTAAAACCTATTTTTGTTTATAAGTATAAGATTTGCTTAAAAGTAAAATGTATTTTAATATAAATGATATATATAACAATCTAGAAGATTTGTCATTTGAGTAAAAGTGAAATAAGCATATAATTATTATATTATTAAACTGGAACGACGTATTTAATAGGAAAAGTTAATAATCAAGTCTCATTTTCACTTGAATCACCATCTCTCTAAAGCCTCTGACTTCCATTTTTTCTTACTTCTATATAAGACTTTTGCGTCTGTCTTCCATCAGTTTCTCGAGCCAAGCCCAATGTTGGACTCGTGACGGAGAACAGAGCAAATCTACCCGATCAGAATCTCCAATAGAGTAAGTTCGTTTTCTGTCCCTTTCCTTAGAGTCAGTTTTAGGTTTTTGCTTTTCTCTAGTTACTAAGCTTGCATGTGACCTCTGAATCATGATACTAGTGCCTCTGTGAGCTCAGCTTCCTAGTCTGTTAATCTGATAGTTGATTAGAGGTCCTTTAATACAGATTCGAGTTCTTGAAGACCTTAGACTATTGGAATTGTTATAGAGAAATCCGTTAAGAAATTTATAAGTCATACTTTAATTTTTCATTTATTAAGATAAAATACTCAAATAATTATTTATAAAACAATAATAGACCAATAACTTATAATATATATTCAATAATTATATTTAAAAAATATAATTATCAAAACTCTCACAAAATACAAAAGCGTGTTTTCACGTAATATATTACGATGAGGTGAATTTTGTTGGTATTTCAGTTTTCACGTTCGTAAATGTTATGTGTATTTATTTTTTATTTTATTTTAAAAAAGAAAAAATAACAAGGTTTTTTTTAATAATAATGTAATTTGTCATATTTATCAGATTTTTTTATTAATATTAAGGATGGTAACATTGTTTATGAGTATCTATTATTTTTTAATTTTTTATTATAGTGTTTTTTTATAAATTTCTTTATATTTAGAAATCAACTTATATTTATTAGTAAAAAAGAAATACTTTTTATATCTGTCTGAAAGATATACTGTATCAATTCTAAAATTGATATAAATATAGTAAATGTATAAAGTCTGAACTTTCTACGTTTAGATAAGGCCCAGCAAACATAATGAAGTAGGTAATATTACATCAATTTGATTAAATCTATTAAACAATACATCATCCATAAAAGTAAATAAATAAAATTTAAATTAAATTAGACTTAGTAACATGAGTTAGAGGTAATTTAATAAAAGTAAAAAAAATAAAGTTTAAACTAAATTAAACTTAGTAATATAAGTTAGAGGTAACTCATTAAATTTTCGAATAAAACTCATCTAACCCAATTAAACAAAGAAAATATAAAAAATCCGTATTAAAAATTTATCAAAAATCACACCCACCTATACATATCGTGACTCACAGTGTTAGGCCACTAAATTTGCCGAATTATCCAGCACTAAGTATATGTTGCATTTTATTCGTATTTTATTCGTTTTAGTGGTTTTGAACTCCAGTGAAAATGTGAATATTAATTGGCTTTTTTTCCTTGAAGTGTGGTCCACCACAAGTTTATTGAGGAATTGAGCAAGTACATCAAGTTCAGAATTAATAAAATAAATTTTAAAATTCAAATATTGACTCTTAATTGACTGAGTCAAGCTACAAAAAATATTTTGTTTTTAATTTTTAAAGAATTAAATATTATATCAGTTCTCAGTTTGCTTTAATGGTTTTAAAGTGTGATAATGTTATAATTTATTATAGTTTTAATTATTTAATTTCTCATATATATTATTTTTCCAAACATTTGTAAATCTCAAGCATTTATTGATTTATTCATAAAAAAAACAATGTAGTTTTATGATTATATCATTCATATAAATATATTGAATTTTTTCAATCAAATTAACTAATAATCTTTAGGTAACGTTTTCGTATTAACATTAATTATTTGTTTTTGAATATTAATGACTTCTTAGTTTTTTTATTGGTGCGTGGTCCACAAATTATGAAAAAATACATGTTGTTTGCCTTGTATTCCTACTAATTAATTTGTCTTAAAAAAATTAAATATTTTAAGTTTTCTTTAATGTAATCATGTAATTAAACCTAAAATGTTCATGAAATGAAAGCTCATTTCACATGGTTTAATTTAATTTTGATTATGTAACATCCCAAATATGTATATTGTTTAACATACAGTGAATCCAACAAAAAGAATCAAATTTCCAAAATAAAGTCTACACTCTTCCACATACTCCTGCATCTGCATTTATATCTGCTCATGTACATAGTACAATCATCTCAGTTTACAAAACAACAAGAAAAGCAAGGGTAAGCTAGTGAAAAATAAAATTTTATAATATAATCAATACATGCAAAAAGAGCAAACCATATTAGTTATTCACAAGAATTTCTTAAAAGATTAACATATAAATTTCAATACTAAATATATGCAAATAGAACAGAATATCTCAGTCATAAGAATTTCTTTAAAGTCTAGCATATCAAGTTTCAATACAAGTTTTCTGTTTTCATTTCAAGTACTCATGTCAAACGTCATACATAAAGATCTCACATGAA
>Ga0209489_104335_pt1 | contig 26320 bp, 23 predicted proteins | sample SiratrowhiteBW_FD_187527 | JGI IMG/M metagenome (GOLD analysis project Ga0209489, IMG submission 187527) | Root nodule microbial communities of legume samples collected from California, USA - Siratro white BW (SPAdes) (version 2) | ecosystem: Host-associated > Plants > Roots > Nodule | place... | reverse complement strand
TCAGTGCTCAAGGACCAGTCAGACCTGCAAGAAAGACTTGAGCACTGACAATCACATATTCAAGTACTTTATCCTAAAGTTATATTTGAAAGTAACTAATTAGTATAAAACAAGTTACTAGCTTCCTTTACCTGATGAAGATCTCTACAACAATTCCTCCACCCGTTAAAGATGCTAATCTCAAAATCTAGGGATCTAGAAAAAGTTATCAGAATAAAACCAAATTTTAGTATAATCTTAATTAAGTTGAGAGAAGTACTTTTCTCAACTGTCCCTACAAAGATTGATGACAATAACCTAAGGAAAAATAGAGAATAAGGGATCTTTAGAACAAATATGAACTTACTTTGTTTGAGATTCTGATCGGTTAGAAATGATCCCTAACTCCCCAGCTACTGTAGGGTATGATCAGAATCTAAAATAGATTAGATATGAGGAGGAAAATTAGAGAAAAGAAAGAGCTTGAGAGAACGAGAGAGAGAAAAGAAAAGGAACTGGAGGTGCAGGCACACGGCTTTTACTTTTATAAAGTTTCTGTGCCTTACAACACTCTCTCTGTACACTAGAAGAAAATAACTATTTAGAGATCAATATTTAGCTACCAAATGAAATTGTTGTTAATTATAACCAAGACAGTCACCAAATTAAATTTTTGTTGTTAAATAACTACAAAATAGAAGTAATGATTGGATTTAGTGATTAATTAAGTCAAATAATTGGTATCTAATATTAGATATCAAGGTTTTAGTGACCTATGTCATTAGATTCTAAATTGGTATCTAATTAAGTTAGATACTAATTTAGAATCTAATGGTATAGGTCACTAAAACCTTGGTAGTTAATGTTAGATACCAATTATGACTTAATTGGTCACTAAATTTAATCATCACTCCTATTTTGTAGTTATTTAGCAACCAAAATCTAATTTGGTGACTATTTTGGTAACAATTAGTAACCATTTTATTTTGTAGCTAAAAATTGGTTCCTAAACAACCTTTTTCTTGCAGTGATATATATTCAAACACATGGTTAAAACTATTAGGAAAGAATTTAGTTTACAAAATAAATTCAAAAGGTGAACATTTTTATGTGAGCTGTCACATATCTTGAAATTTTAGAGTTCTAAGAAGGGTTGAAGGCAAGTTGACTATACTTTATATAAAATTTAAAAAAAAAAGTGTTAAAGTATGTGAAGGCTTCGATAGAGAGGTTAAAGAAATTTCAAAAATGAGTTGAAGAGACATTATAGGTAGTAACTTTTTTAGGTTGGTTGTGACAACTAGATAGAATATAGTGATATAGATAGTAATTTTTTTGAGGTTGGTTGTGACCACTAGATAGAAATATTGCATATCTGATGCTTACAAGTGCTATAAATTATAATGGTGAATTAATTAATTTGAGATATACTAATATAAATTATAAGTTTCAAGTTTCGTCCATATGATGAAAAGTTTGAAGAACATAAAATGAGTTTCCTTTAATCTCATTTTATGATATTATTAACTTATATTTGTGTCATCTTATCCTGTTTATAGTTTATATTTCTTTTAAGTTGTCATTATAAAAAGAGAGTTGAATACAAATTTTTGTTGAAAAAAATTAAAGACAGAAACATTGAAAAATTCTCTCATAATAATGAGATATGAGTCAAACTCACACAAGGAATTGATAACACCTTCAATCCAAAACCTTAAGCCTGTGTATGTGGGTATTTTTTTTTATATATTGCTCAACTTTCTCATTTTTACTCAATATGAGATTAGACTCACATTTGGATTATTCACAATCTCTTCCTCAAGTGCGAGTCTCTTCTACATTGGTACACTCCCTCTCGAGAATAGCTAAAAAATGACCCTTTAAAGTACCTTTATCATCATAATGGGACATGCTTGCCTGAAAATTCGTTCGAAAAACTTTCGATACAGTGTTATTGTACTCATCTAAGTCGGTCACCATGATGAACCATCGCTCTGATACCAATTGTTGGATCGAGTGCTTACCATTCGGCCAAAAATTATAACCATTAGTCAGAGCACAACTCTTTCTACTTAAGAGTGTAGTAGCCCAAGCATCATAATTCGATTATGACTTAGCCCACCTGGCCTTGCCACGAGATAATTTACACCACCCGCAACAATATTTCAATTACCCATTTGTTTACGAAGAGAAGATGAATAAGGTAAAGAAGAGCTTGTATCATCTCTTTGGCAAATATCTAAACTAAACCACTACATCAACATCATCTTCATCTGTAACAAGTAGTTCAAAACACATTGAATCTTTCTATCATCAATTCTTGGGGTAAATTTGAGTAATATATTTTATATTCATTCTATTATATTTAAATTTGTTTTACAATCTAGTTTTGTTAGAGTTTATAATTAAGAAGTGATACAAAATTCTTTAATCGATGCCAAAAGTCTATAATTGAAACTTACTTGGAGTGAGTCATTATCTCGTTGGTTATGATACAGTGTTATTTTTTTGATAAAAGAAAAAAATACATTTGAGCTAAATATAAAATTATGTGACTTAGTACAAAATTTGAACAAAACCAAACTAAGTTTGGTTTGAATCAATTTTATAGTTTTATTGTATCATTTTTTTTTATTAGTACACATATTTAATTTTATCTTTTTAATATGATAACTTAATGTTATATTATGATGAATAATTTATTTTTATTGAATATAATTAAATATTTTTTCTCTAACATTGAGTATATTATTAAGAAAAAGTTTTTACGCATATTAACAACTTTCTTTTTTATCAGGAAATAAACTATAATAAAATATAAAGGCATAAAGGGTATGACACTTTCGTAACAAAGGAAAAAACAACAAAGTGTTTATGTTTTTATAAATTGTGACATAAATACTGGATAGCCCATATAAACCCTTATACACATATACACACAGAGATACGGACACAGACATACACAGACATAGACACAAACACAACCACATAGACATAGACGCATTGAGACAGAGATACAGAGACACGGACACAGACACATAAACACACACATCACTGAAACAACTCTTTCTTCACTTTATCTATCTATTATATATACTATATTACTCTTCTACCACAAATTTGTAGGTATGAACCGAGTCAGACATACTAAATTTTTATCATAGACATATCTCATATATGAGTGAAACAATTTGTAATATAATAATATTAAAATAATTTATTTCAGGTTTGATTTAATTTGAGTCTTTTCTAAAGTATCAAATTATAAACCAAACCTCTAATTTTAAAAAAAAAATCCAATTCTTTTGTTTTAATTAATTATTGATTTTTTTTTATCAATATTTGTTTTTTTATCAGATCCATTATAAAACATCCCAAGGTAATAACAAAGGTGTTAAGAATGAAGTATGAGTTGTCCATATAAGATATTAGATACCATATTTAACCTAAAATCTTAAGACTATATGTTTATAACTCTTTCTTCTTTCACTCAATTTTAATTTATACTTAATGTGAGACTTTCAACTCATAATTTTATTCTTAATAGTCTCTTTATTGAGTGTGAGCTAAGGTTTATCATAAAATTTTATCACAATAGAACATAGTTGTCTCTCTCATCTATCTCGACAATAAATATTCTCAATTTTAATTTTAGAAAGTATCAATTTATAGTTATATTTTATGAAAATTTTAACTTTCTAATTACAATAGTTATTTCAAAATCTTCATTTTTAGTATAATTGGTGATATTATCTTAAATAAGTATAGATACGGGTTATTCTTTTTTTTATGTGTAAGCTCTCGTTTGTACAAGTATGATTAGTATGATAAATTAGTCTTCATTTTTTATTTTATTTTTACAAATTTAAAATGTAATTAATTAACTTTCATAATTAATTGACTTATTATTATTGGAAATTTTAGATGCGAAACAAATAGAAGATATATAATTGTTTTAAAAACAAACTAGCTAAAGGGAGAATATAACTTCTGAAAAGGTCAATATTATGTACACTATATATAGTTTTTCTAAGCATAATTACGTATATGACATTCTGATCGAGTGCTACCTTTTGCAGTGAAATTATTGTATCATTTTGTTGTCATGGAACCATTTTCCAACTATCTTGGTTGTGTTTTGCTTATGTTTTATCAACCTTGAATGAATGAGTTTTAGATGTATTATTCTTTGCTGCATTTTTATATTTTATGAACAACTTTGTGTCTTTTAATGGAACTCTCTGGAGCTTTTTTTATGAATCTTTAATGGATTTTTGTGTGCAGATGATGTGTATTATCATAATATATTCATGAACATATTCAGGAAAAATACTTGAGAATTGAGACTTAGATGAGTAATTTGGATTTTGAGAATTTTTTATGTTAAATCTTTTTGTGGAAATTTTAATTTTAAACATGATTGATTGGCTGGTAGGCCTAACATAAGGCTCGATTGGGCCTAAAAGTTATAGTGTATTTTAAACGTGGGTTAGGTTGTCCCGCCACATTTTTGTTGCTTGTTTTATTTTGTGTTGTTGTGACACTGTTATTGACTTGATGACTCAGAATTTTAATGTGTTGTGTGTGAATTGGACTGGATCTGTAAGAGTGTGATTGTGGGTCATGTGAATCGTTGAGTCATGTTAGATTGTTGGTGAGTTGTAAAGGTTGTTTAATCATTAAGTATATTAGTACATTAACCTTACCCACCACAACTTCAACCCATAAATCAAGTTATTATATTACCATGATCCGCGTTCATTTTCACGACATTTTAGGATAAAACATATAGTTAGACTCTCGTTGTGTCGTGAGTATTTTTTATTACGAAGCCGCAAATTAAGCTTATGAATCTTCTACTGAAAGTAGGTTGAGACAAGTTTTTTTCATAAAAAAATATTTTTTATAAGTTAAAATTAATTTATGTTAAAACTAATTTTTTTAAAAATTTATATATATATATATATATATGAATTAATTTATATTATTATGGAAAAGTATTTTTTTATTTTTCTTTAGTGATTATGAAGAAACTTGTCCCAAACATTATCCCAAATCTCGGAAATAGCTTACATATTCCAATTACTACACCTTTATACAGGTGTTTCAACACTTATTATAGAAAATAAAAAAGGTAAAGTAATACTTTTACTTTCCTGTGGAGGTGCAAGAAGAAAGTATGAAGGTGTATTAAGAAGCAGTCAACACATTAACTAAAGTTTTTGCTAGTCTTAGGGCTTTTTGAAATCAAATCATTGTTGACCCAAACAAATATCAGTCACACAACCCTTCCCCAGAAAAGTACAAATAACGATCAAGTATTTAAAATTAAAAATTTAATCATAAAATTATATATCGTATATATTATTTGTAATTTAAATTCCACATAAAATCATAGAATAATAAAATTATAAAGATCATCAAATAAAATTATAAAAATATATGATCCTGATAACTTTTTTTTCACTAACTATTTATTTTATTCTGTAAATAGATTCAGTCTAAACCTAATTTTAATTAAAAATTAATTAACACAATTAAATTTTTATTTTATTATATGTGTTGTCAACACTAACACTATCTAATTAAAATTCAAAACATTAAACCCAATTAAGAATAGAACAATTTTCAATTTCAATTCAAATAAAACTAAATAAAAAAACTTTTAACATGTATATATTTTATTTATTTTATAATATTCTTCAAAAAATTTCTTTTACTTTTTCATTTTCAGATAAAAAAATGTATTATATATATATAATTTTAAAAAAAAAAATAGTTCACTAGTAAAAAAATGTCTTTGTCGTCGGTTTTGAAAGGCCTTTGTCGTCGGGTCCTGAACCGATGTTGACCCAGAAGACGTTGAATCAGACGTCGGTTAAACAATCGACGTCACGTAGTTCACCACCACGTCGGTTAAGACCAACCAACCGACGTCGGTTAAATAAAATATAAAATAACATTTCAATACATACCTCTTGTAGAGTAGTAGTGTGGCGGCGACAGCTTTACAAAGAGATTATCTCCAAAAGACAAATGCAGCTAAAAAAACACTTGCAAAAACATCAAAACCAAACAAATAGTCAATAAAACATTTAAACCAGTGAAATGAAACAAAAAAATGGAGAAACGAAACTTATAGCGAAATGCCTACCTCAAACGAACCTTCAACGAGAATGACACTGTTCAAAGCAAGCAACTAACTCTAGTGAAGGAGGAAACCACAAATGAAAGTAAAGGAAGCAAGAATGGAGGTCGAAAAAGGTGAAAAAAGGCTCAGAACAGTGACGGAGGAGGCGCACACAGTGCGAGAAAGAAGAAAAAGTGAAAGGGAAAGCGCACACTGGAGGAATAAATAGGAGGAATAACGTCGGTTGGGAGAGGAGAACCGACGTTATCTCTAATAACGTCGGTTGGGAAAGGCCAACCGACGTCATTCTAACCCTAATTTTAACCAAAATCCAGCCTCTAAATGTTGCTCTACATATGACGTCGGTTATTGGGCAAAATCGACGTCATATAGCCTCCAATTGGTTTTACCTCTCCCAACCGACGTTATCTCCTCACCACTAAAATAAAAAGTTAAAATTTTGAATTTTTATTTTTACTTGGTTTTCGAGGACAGTTGTAAGTGGTAACCGATGTCATGTATGTATAACGATGTCGGTTTATGAGAAACCGACGTCATATATGTTCATTTATTTACAAAAATGTCACTGTATTTTTGTCAATGTCGGTTTGTGATTTAACCAACATTATATTAACGACGTAAAAACCCTTTTTTCTACTAATGGTTTTAACATAAATTAATTTTAACTTATAAAAAATTATATATATATATATATATATATATATATATATATATATATATATATATATAAGTAAAATTTACAATATTACTATTTAACAATTAAGTTCATCATGATCCTCTCTATAATTACCATAAGAAAAATGTATAATCAATATTATTAGTTACATTTAAATTATTTTTAATTCTTTCTATGATTTTACTACTATTTCTTTCTCATTTACTGCAAGTGTCTAGAATTTGTACGAACAAACAGAATAAATACACAATTAAAAATAAAAGAAAATAAAAAATAAAATAAATCACTTTTATAATGTTGTTTAATCCCAAACTATTACATATGATAATTTTATTGATTATCATAGTAATTTTAAAAACCAGATAAACTGGTTTCATCCATTGAGTGTAAAAATATTTACTTTGACAATATAGTCAATAACCTCTAAAAATAATAGCCATTAGTCTCTCCAAACAAGGTATAGTCATTAGTCAATACTAATTTCTCCAATTTATAAATAAGCATATAAATAAAAGTAGTTTTTTAAAAATATTTTTGGTGAGAAGAGGCTAAAACCTCCCACAGATAAATCATATTAATAACAAAAGAAAGAAAGCCATCAGTGGATTATAAGGTCAGGGTCCACAAATTACAGGTATCGTATAGAACGTAATGAAATAAAAACATTCAAAATTCTCAAGTAGGAAATATTAGAATGCATGGTTGATTAAACCTCTCCTTTCTAAGTTTGTTTCTTTCATCATTCGACAAGGAATTACATATTGTCACGCTTATATATTTCAGATACATTATCAGAAATGAATATGAAGGACTTGAAAAGCTAAGGTTTTATAGATTACCAACTATTATAGACCCTTCTATAGTAGAGATATCTAAGGGAAAATAAACCCTAAGAAATCTAAACATATAAACCATTAATTAAAGCATAGTTTCTTTAATATACACGTAGAATAAATAATAGATACGCTTACAATGTAATGAGCAACCACTCAAAATTTACTTTCAAATAATTACCTTAAAAAAACATCATTAACACTGTTTTGATAGATTCGTAACGTAGAATTGTTTTTCACACCCCTTGAAAATAAAGACAGACATATCAAAGCACACGCAAAACATATTTGGAACAAATGCCAATGACTGCAAACTAAAAATAACAGACCCATGCACCCAATCTCAACTAACAATAACATACTCACAATATAATAGAAGAAATCATAATTCATAAACTCCACACTCTCACTCATTTGATTTCTCAACGTTCGGACATTTCCTCACAAAATGCCCTTCTCCGCAGTTATAACACCCTCCTCCACCACCTCCACCGCCGCCTCCGCCGCGTTTCCCATGCTACCTTCACCACCTGCACCACCTCTAACGGCTCCAGAACTACGAGAGCTAACAGCAGAGGTGACGTCGACGGCCGCGGCGCGGCCGTCGTTGCCGTACTCGACGAGGAACTCGACAGACTGGCCGTCGGACAAGGAGCGGTCGCCGTCGGATCGGATGGAACTGAAGTGAACAAAGATGTCAGCGGAGCCGTCTTGGGGAGTTATGAATCCGAAACCCTTGTCCGGGTTGAACCACTTAACGGTGCCGGTGGATCTCCGAGTGCCGGCCATGGGTCCTGAAGAGGTGGAAGAGAACGGAATAGAAGGTTCTGGAAGAACCTAGAAGTTTCTCTTTTGGAGTTTGGGAAAGCTTAGGACGCTGAATTGGAAGGAAGAGCGAGGTGTGGCGATCGTGATTCGTGAGTCAGTGGAAAAGAAAAGAAAAGCAATGTATTAATATACTTAAGTGGGACCCTTCCTCATCTTACTTCCTATAATTCAATCTCTCTTTCTTATCATCGGCATCCAGTTCCCCTCTTCTATCCAAACACGTTTTTCTCTCCTCAAAAGTATCTTTCCTGCTTTCTACAATTATTCTCACGTTCAATTATTTCCTAGACAAATTTTTAAACATAATTATAAAAATAGGTAAATCATATTTGTATAGACAATTTTATTTTAAGGAAATATATAAATAGTCAAACAATGACCACAAAATTATGATAATTGTTACGGATGGTTAAACATATGTTGAAAAATGAAATTGACTAAGGAATTGTTTTAATTAATTATTGTAAATAAGATTGCTATTTAAGTAATTAGCTCTTCGTGATGTGTTTATGTATTTCCTTTTGAAAGGTAGATGAACTTTGAATGCTGATATTTTCATCAACGAGTGATAATGGTGATAAGTCTAGTCGGAATACTGTTCTTTAATTCTTTTTCAATATCATTAATTTATTATTAACATGTTAGAATCCCTTAATATAATAATTATATTAGATTATGCAAAATTGTTGTTACAAGTCTTGAATATCACAAAATACATTATCAATAGGTGAGATCCTTATCTCTTTCACTCTTATCTTCTTAAATGTTTATTACTGGTTTGTTGTTATATAACTATCATATTGTCATATTATTAGATATCATTAATGATGTGAAATAGTCAAGAAGCTGGAAATGTTTATAGTAATAAAGAATGATTTTAATTTTAGGATCATTTTACTCAAGTTTCAAAGAAGAACACCTGGATAAAAAGAACACTTGGATGACTGTGATTTTCAAAAGTTTGTAAAAAACTCAAAAATAAAAATAATTAAAAAAATACAAGAAACAAAGATAATGTTAGGAATTAGAACACCTTATGTAATCCAAATCTATGAGATAAGCAAGATAATGATTTACCACTTCTGACCTAGTCCACAACATAAGAATCAAAGTTGGAAATTAGGAAGAACCTTGTGACACTCAAATTCATAAGATAAGCAAGATAGTAAATCGTCAATTGTGACCTAACTCACAAGATAAGAAACCCAAGAGAAAATTTTCACTTCGCTTTGATGAATCTCGATGCGCCACCAAGAAATAAGTTATGAAGCGCCACTCTAGGATAAGCAAAGGAGAATCATCTCTTGAAATATGACACACTCAAGATTTTCAAAAAAAAAAAAATATTTATCATTCCAAAATCTCCTAAAATGAATACAATAGGTATCCTTATATAGAATTCATTATGGAAGAGGAATAAACAAACCCATTCCTTCCCTAGGTCCAAACTAAACATAAAAAAATAAAAGGGAAACTTACATTTATTTTTATTTTTCAGATCATATCATCCTCCATTTCTTCAAGAAAAAATCATTTGGAATTTTAGCTGAGCTAATCTCCAAAAATCTAAGTTGTTATCCACATGTTCGATAAAATGCCTGAACTACTTCCTGAATAACACCTATCAAAGCTCTGATACCACCTGATATGAAATGCCCAAGCCGGAGGTGTAAAACGGTAGCCAGAAACGTCTATGGTAATGAAGAATGACTTGGATTTTAGGATCTTTCCATTCAAGCTTCAAAGAAGAACTTTTGGATGAAATCTTGATGAACGTAATGATCACACACACACACATATCACTTTTAGTTATCTGACAAACATCTTGGTAAAGAGGTGACTGTAGCACTCACCTGAAACACTTCGTTAAACAATTATAAGGTGTAAAACTATTCTAAAATTGTACCAATGACAACTTTATATATAATTATTTCTAATCTTCTAAATTACACACCGATTTTTAAGATTATATTTAGAATAATAGGATTGAAACATCATTCATCAAAATTTCAATTTTAATAATCTCTCCGTATAAGATACTAGTTCAACTATTTTTATATAAAATTGATCTTCTATTAAAACGTAAGCTAGAAAAGGTCTCAAATTCAACACACATACATTTGAATTCATGCTTACGTATATATCGATTTCTACAACCATCTCATATTACACACAAAAAAAGGTGTACATATTACAATTTTATATCCTTGCTTTATAATATATTTATTTCTTTCTTACACTAATTACAAAAATATTTCTCTATTATATTATTTTACATTATATAGCAAGTGAAAATAGATTGGTTAAGGGATTGTTGTATATTGTTACTTGCAAGAAGAAAGTCACAACTCTTAGCCCATCCAGCACTAAGGGAATTTCCAATTTTTAGGCAAAGCTCAAGGTGGCATGCACAATTCCTTTGAAATCAATAGAATTCTCAATTACATTTGTGCTCCAACCATTACCTGAGAAATATACGAGCACTACAAAAGATCTGGATTTAACGATGAGCAAAATGCGTCGGTAACACCCAAAATTCATTAGTAAGTAAGAATTACTAATGACAAAAAATTTGTCTGTCATTTAGTTGTTAGTAAATTTACTGATGAATATATTTAGTCTATCGGTAATTACCGATAAAATAACGAATATTTTTTTATTATAAAATTTATTATTATTATTATTATTATATTATCATTTTTACTTCTATTATTACTATTCTCATTTATACTGTTTTATTATTTTTATTATCAATTATTAACAGTTTTGATGAAGTTGGAGACAAAGTGTACTAGGTCGTTTAATTTACTGACATATTTATCGATGGATAATTTCGTGTTAATTTTGTCCATCAATAAATTCGTTGATAATTACTAATTTAATTTATCGATAAATTTATCGCAAAATATTTTGTCGCTAAAATTTGTCGGTAATTACATTTTATCGAAGAATAATTTTCAGTTGTTAATAAAAATTTTTCTTATAATGGAGATGATTAGAAAAATTAGGAACATTCATCTAACTTTGATTTAAATTTGGATTTGATTCATGTTCAACAAACAAAAGATAATATATGAGAAAAGTGAACCGTAAATTATGAAATTAATTTCACATTAAAAAAATTTATAAATCAAATTTTAGATTTTAAATAATTTGGAGAAAACAATATAGTGACAAGTTAGGATAAATGAGCATCTCCATATTCTCCCAACGCATTCAAGATCATTTCATCCTGATTAACATCCACTTATTTAATTCCTCAAGGATTAAACCTCGATTTAGCAATTTCTCCAAATTAATATGTACATCATTCTCATGAGACATACAAAATAAAATCAATACAACAAAATTGACAAAGTAAAGACCATGAATACAGTCATAATTTTATACAGTACAACAATGAATTTGTTATAAACTTTGTACAATAAACTAGTAAAAACTACAATGTAGTATCACAGTGAAAATTATGTCGCATTTCCCTTACCTAGTTTTTTAGGGTTTAGGATTTGGAAAATCACAAACTCAATGCCCTTAGCACTCTTCTTCTTCTTTCACTTTCTTTGGTGTGTTATACATTGGGCACCATATATTTCATTCTCTATTTATAGGTGATTTGTTAATTATTACTTCTAGTTCAGATTGAAGTTTCCATTTAGATTCTAAAAGTGATTTAATCTCTACTTTAATTTACTTGATTATGAGGTCAAAGATAAGAGGTAAAATAGGTGTTGACTTAAGTCCTTTTTAGTCATTTTTACTTTTACTCTCGTCTACAACATTTAGTGCTTGTAGATTTTTATTTCATCGTATTTATATATTTATTTAAGTTAAATTCCTATTTTTAATATAATTATCCATAATCGATGGTCATTAGGCAGACCTCTCTCAACTATTTAAGCTTAGCTTTGTTTGGAAATTATTCATCTAAGATGTATATTTTTGTAGAGAATGATCTAATTTGATCACAGTTTAAACTTATTTACAAATTCTTTAGAGTTGGTCAATTTGGAATTTTTAAAATACTTAACTTCTATAAAAATGTTCTCAATGCAGTTAATGTGCGAGAAAAACTATATATATTTTTGTCGTAACCGGGGTCACAACGGGACAATAAAAAAAATTCAAAGAGGAGTTTCTACTATACTTTATTATGAAAAACTATGAAAAAAAACAAGGAAAAAGGAAATAATCTACAAAACTAGATTAAAGTTTACGTGTAGGAAGATATTAACACCCTACAACGATCGTCCTAAGACAATATCTTTAATTAAATGAGTGAAAATGGATGTGATTTCTTAAAATGTTTATTTTTCAAAAAAAAAAGAAATAAAATTGCAAGTAAAAAAAGAAAATAGCCCTTTTTATTTTTTGGGTCCGACAATGATTGAACTTGTTTCTACATATTTTCATTTGCAATGGAAAATCAAGGATCACGTAATTATAAAGAAAACTTGTTTGTTGGGTTGATATTTTTTTTTAATTTAAAAAATCACATTTTTAAGATTTTTATAATTTTTAATAATTAGGTGTGGCATGAAAATGGGGTGTGCAAATAGTCAAGTTGCTGAGTTTAGAGCTCATGTTTTTTTATAATGAGGTGTCATATGAAAATGACGTGTACCAATAGCAAAATTGCCGGGTTTAGAGCCCAGACTTTTTCATAATGAGGTGTGGTATGAAAATGGAGGGCGTGCCAATAGCAAAGTTGTTGGGTTTAGCTCCAATTTTTTTTTTAAATAATAAGGTGTGGTATGAAAATGAGAAGTTACTGGGTTTAGAGCCCTTTTTCATGATAAAAATGAGGTATGGTATGAAAACGGGGTGTGTCATATAGACTCAACCAAGTTCTTTAACTTCTCTCCTTCAACCTTTCTATCTTCTTGGAACCTTTCTATCTTCTTAAACACTAAGTACTTCTCAGAGAGACTTACCTTGATCCATGAGAGATCCAATCAAAAAAACTTTAATCTTCTTTTATCAAGCAATCTCTTTCAGTCACTTTTCTTCTCCACACACTTTCTTTGATGGTCAATTGTGGAGAACACTCAAAATCCTAATTTCTTCATATAACCAACATCCATTACCATCAACTATTTATAAAGTAAATAATCTCCCATGGATCTTTCTATTTTATTAAATAGGCCCATAATTATATAATAATTTTATTGAATTTTACTAATGATTTTAAAAATCAAATAAACACTCGTCGTCTTTATTCATTGAGTATTAAAAAAAATTGCTCGGGCAATATAGTCAATAACCTCTAGAAATAATAGCCATTAATCTCTCCAAAACAAAACAATCTATAATCATTAGTCATTACTAATTTCTTCAATTTATAAATAAACATAAATAAAAGTACTTTTTAAAAAATATTTTTGGTGAGAAGTAGAGGCTAAAACCTCCCATAGATAAATCATATTAATAACAAATGAAAGAAAGCCATCACTAGATTATAAGGTCAGGGTCATATTACTCAACTAAAAAATATTAGAATGCATACACGATTAAACCCCTCCTTTTTTAAGTTCGTTTCTTTCATCATTCGACAAGGAACTACATTTTCACCCGCTTATATTTCCCTGACCCATTGTGCATTATCAGAAATGAATATGAAGGATATAAAAAACTAAGGTTTATTCAGTCACAAAAGTTAAACTTCGTAATTAACAACTGGTCAAGACTCTAGCATCTTGATAAGATCGAAAGCGACAAAGTGGACCTGATATTGACCATCTTTACAGAGTTTGATACTAATGGTCAGAAATGCTCTTATCAACAACAACAAAAAAGTAAATTTTTGTTTACGTGTGGTGAGCACGAAATTGAAGCCCACAAAAGGGACAATTCGTATGTTTAGAACAATAAATCTCTCCGATAAAAAAAGAAGAAAGGTAAAACCCAAAGCAATAGACGGAGAAGATGTCACCGTTCTCCAAAATCACGACCAAAGAAAATTCGTTACCTGACAGGTACTGATGAATGTATAAGAACCAGGTATGACAAAGAAAGCCATAAATTCTAAGTGATGGATAGAAGAAAACGAATCACCAGGATTTCGATTATCAGGAATTACAAGGTCGAAACAGTCTTCAAGTATTCTAAAATCTACGTTGTCTGGTTCCTAATAAACAAAGAATTAGTCTGCGATATATCAAACATCAAATGTATTTAAATGCAAGATTTGGAGAGACGTTGAAGAATCTAATACGACCAATTCAATGGCACATCACGCACTCAAGCACAACAGGAAAATCATTACCTGGTTCTAAACCATGCCAAACTGGCACTATAATAACAATCTCACTACCAAACTACAACTCATTATTTCTTCACGCCAAGGAAAAATTATTAAAGGATATTCACAAGCCACTGGTGTTTCATGGCACTCAAGATTATCCAAATACAGAATGATGACGCCTACTATTATCATAAGCATTAAACAACTGAAGATCCATTTTGGAAGAAACAACAAGAATTACCATATATAATTTTTATGTTGATAATGGAAGAAACAAAAGGAAATGCAAAGATTTTTCTAACAATTATAAAAAATCCAAGGGGTGAAAGCAACCCACGATGCTCTCATGCCCATTATGACATAGGACAACATAAGAACTTCAAGTTTTTCATAATCACACAACAAAGGATTAAGCATATCTATCATGATCATTAGCCACTGATCTGACCATTAAATATGTTATTAAAAATGTGATGTAGCATAATACTTCTAATAAAAAATTGAAAGGCATGATTGTGGTTTCAAATGGGAACCCAAGCTGTCACTGCAATATTAAAGTTGTAGTTTGTGGCAACTGTTTTTGTAAACAAAATTGAGACTGCATTTATTCACAACTTTTCAGAGTATTAAAGTTTAGAAAATCCCTGCCAGTAAAACATTTTAAAAAAATAAAACAATGCCTTAAATGAACAAATTAGAAAAAAAAGAACATCCACAACATTTATTATGTACATGAATAAAGATCAGAAATGACAACATATTATCCACACACAAAACTAGAGGACAGAATAGACTAGATTTACTTATCATATCTTTCAAGGTTGGACCACTGCGTAAATGCCCGCTTCTTATCAGAGCAGATAAGATTTTGCCTCACAACATTTGCATGAAACACAGATGAAAATTAAACTTCTTTCAACTAACTACTTTATGAATATGAAGGACTTAAAAAACTAAGGTTTTATAGATTACCAACTATTATAGACCCTTCTATAGTAGACATATCTAAGGGAAAATAAATCGTAAGAAATCTAAACATATAAACCATTAATTAAAGCATAGTTTCTTTATAAAATATTATTAGTTATCATTATTTTATTTACATTTAAATAATTACCTTAAAAAAAACATCCTTAACACAAGTTTCCATAGATTCGTAACGTAGAATTGTTTCACACCCCTACAGACAGACATATCAAAGCACATAAGTGAGAAGCTGAAATTTGCTTCTGACATGATCAGAATGGCAGTACTGCCACAGGAATACATAATAGTTCGAGGACAGAGCATAGAAGCGAATGCAATGTTTTGCTGAATTAATAAATTGATTAAATTAGCCATTAATTATGGCTTCCCTTGCTTCATATTCGACAGGAGGAACAACCATAATCACTTCATCAAAAGAACCGAATTAGATGAAACAATTAGCAAAACACATTTGGAACAAATGCCAATGGCTAGAAACCAAAAATAACAGACCCATGCACCCAATCTCAACTAACAATAACAGACTCACAATATAATAGAAGAAATCATAATTCATAAACCCCACATTCTCACTCATTTGATTTCTCAACGTTCGGACATTCCCTCGCAAAATGCCCTTCCTCCCCACAGTTATAACACCCTCCTCCACCACCTCCGCCGCCACCTCCACCGCGTCTCCGTATCCCACCATCACCACCTGCACCACCACCACCACCCTGTCCGTGGTAACAATCCCTCGCCAAGTGACCTATTTTTCCACAATTATAACACTCAGGTCCTCCTCCACCACGGCCGTAACCTCCTGCCCCTCTCCGGCCGAACCCTCCACCACGGCCTTCCCCTCCGCCGTAGCGCCCTCTTCCTCTCCCGCCCCCGCCTCGAAAGCCTCCTGGACTGCGAGATCTAACGGCAGAGGTGACGTCGACGGCCATGGCGCGGCCGTCGTCGCCGTAATCGACGAGGAACTCGACAGACTGGCCCTCGGCCAAGGAGCGGTAGCCGTCGGATCGGATGGAAGTGAAGTGAACGAAGAGATCATCGGAGCCGTCTTGGGGAGTTATGAATCCGTAACCCTTCTGCGGGTTGAACCACTTAACGGTGCCGGTGGATCTCCGAGTGTCGGCCATGGGTCCTGGAGAGGTGGAAGGAACGGAATAGAAGGTTCTGGAAGAACCTAGAAGTTTCTGTTTTGGGGTTTGGGAAAGCTTAGGACGCTGAATTGGAGGGAACAGCGAGGTGCGGCGATTGTGATTCGTCCATTCCCAGGGAGGTGCTGATGTGGTGTTTGTTGTATGGATTTTAAGTGATATATTAATATATTTATGTGGAACCCTTCCTCATCCTACTTGCTATAATTTCACTCTCTCTCTCTTTCTTATCCTCGCCATCCACTTCCCCTTCTCTATCCAAACACATTATTCCCACCTCAACAATATCTTCCCTGCTTTTTATAATATTTTTTAAGCTCTTCTGCTTTTTCAAGGAGGCCTAGGCCCAACACCCAATAAAGGGACATACAACCTCCATAGAACTTCTCTTTTTGGAGAATATAAGGTTGCCCAAATTTATGGGATAGTAACAGAATAATTATTTATTCTTTCGCAGTAATATTCTCACGTTCAATTATTTTGCAGACAAATTTTTTAAAATTGGAAAAATAGGTAAATCGTATTTGTAAAGACAATTTTATTTTAAATAAATATATAATAAATAATCAAACAATGATCATATAATTGTGATAATTGTTACAGAATTCAAATAAGATTGTTATTTATGTAATTAGCTTTTCGTGATGTGTTTAATTACTTATCTTTTTAAGATACATGAATTTTGGCTTTGGTACAGGGAGATTTTGATCAACAAATGAGTGATTATAGTGACAAGTCTATTTTTTTTTTCCTGAGTAACACCTTTTTGTAAAAATATAGACCTAACTAACACATTTTTATCGTTTTGTAAAGTGGAAATTCGTTTTAGAATTAATTGAAATTTGGGTTTTGGGAGAGCTTAAATCTAATTCTGATTGGTTTTAAAAATGGAAGTAAGAAATTCTAATTAAAAATTCTACTTTCTAAACTGAATTCCCACCTTACATAATGGATCGTGTTATTCAGAAAAATAAAGATAAAAAAGATTATAGTTAAGGTATCTTTCTAGAAAATGGTGTTCTTGTTGGAAAATACTGATAAGTCTATTCGAAATATTATTCTTTAAATTTTTTATTTAATATTATTAATTCATTATTAATATGTTGAAAGATATTAATATAACAATTATCAAGATTATGTTGTTGTAGTAAGTCAATCTGACTTCATATTTGATTAAGCGTATTATCAACAGCATGAGATCGTTGTGCTCTCCCACTCTTGTTTTCTTAAACATTATTAGCTGCCTGTTCTTATATAACTGTCATTATCGTCAATCTGTATAACATTTAGTCTTTTTAAGATTTCTCAGTTAGGTTTTCAAAGAATAAACTCGGTTTCACAAAATATTTTAAAAAATTTACCACTTTTCCTTCGGTTAACACTATTTTCTTTCGAAGTTTTCCTCACAAATCCTTACAAATAACCTAAACTAATTTTCACAAATAATTTCGAATTTATCCCAAAAAAGTAAATTACCAATGCTAAACAAAAACATAAATGTAAAGCTAATTTAAATTTGATTGCATATTGTTAGCAAAGAGTAAACCATTACTTATCCTACTTGATGAGTAGATGTTTTGTTCATAACATTTTTGTTGTAATTTTATAAGGAAACAAGTTCTCTAGCTTTGGGCTGTTCTTGTAAGGCACAGAAATCTTATAAAAGTAAAAGCCGTGTGTATGCACCTCCAGTTCCTTTTCTTTTCTCTTTCTCGTTCTCTCAAGCTCTCCATTTTCTCTAATTTTCCTCCTCATATCTCATCTATTTTAGATTCTGATCATACCCTACAGTAGCTGGGGAGTTAGGGATCATTTCTAACCGATCAGAATCTCAAACAGAATCCCTAGATTTTGAGATTAACATCTTTATCGGGTGGAGGAATTGTTGTAGAGATCTTCATCAGGTAAGGGAAGCAAGTAACTTGTTTTATACTAATTAGTTACTTTCAAATATAACTTTAGGATAAAGTACTTGAATATGTGATTGTCAGTGCTCAAGTCTTTTTTGCAGGTCTGACTGGTCCTTGAGCATTGAATATATTTGATTATTTATCTTGATTTGATGTGATTTGACCTGATTTGAGTAATGATGTTCGAAAGTAATATGTGAGAACTTTTGATTGTTGTTTACTAGATTGAATATGACTTGTGATAAGACTTTGATATATGTTTTTTGTGCATGATTAACTGAGGAATAGTATCTGATATTGTATAATTATATAAAGTGGTGAAGTTTTATTGAGATTGTTGAGATTGAAATGGAAAGTGAATGAATAGATGAATGAAAATTGATGATGTATGATATGAATTGCATGTGATGTGTAGGCATAGTGTTTTCAGGAAAGAAAACATCTGTGCTGAGAAATAGGATGTGCATTGTCTAAGGATCTGGTTTAACGATTGATATCCTGACTCTACTAGTAATAGGAATCAAATAGATGAATATTACTAGGTGGTGAGAGTCGAAGGAGGTTCATATGACTGAAACTGCAACATGAAAAAAGGTTGGTCAGGACAGTCATATGGATTAACCCTGTCATATGAGATTAATGGTGATGAGATGAGACACACAAATTGGGGTAGTATGACAAGTGCAGATCTCGGGGTCTATTCAATGCACGAGTCTTCCGGAAGTAGATCGAGTCTGTCTATATTATATGATGTCTTGAGTTGAATGATAGATGTTGTCAATTGATTGTTATGTATTAAATGATGTATACTTGTGATTATTTGAGATTAATTGAGATATTTTGAATTACTAGCTTACCCTTTCTTGTTTGTGGTGTGTGTTTGTTTCTACTGCAATGATCGTGTTATACATAGGAGCAGGTAATATTGCAGATGGTACTGTGGAAGGTGCTCTTGAATGAGCCAGTTGCAGCCTTAAAAGCTTTTTGAAAAACAAAAGTCTTATTTTGTTTATATGTATATATGTGTAAATGTAATTAGTTATGTTTTAATTCCCTATGAAGAAGGAAATCTTTTGAAATACAATGTTAGTGAATGGTCGATATAAATATCTTTATTATGCATTATGTTTTAACTACTGTTTTGGATAGATTAGATGTTATAGATAAATTTTTTATTTTTTATTTTTGGGTGTTACAGTTCTTGTAACGAATTAGTGAAGTTTGAGTGAGTCAAAAGGTAGATATGGTGACTCCGAGAATGAGTGAGCTTCAGATTCTCTGGAGATATTGGGGATCGAGCTCTCCTTGGCACAAGGCACAATGAAAGTAGTTGAGCTCTTTACATTCCAAGGGACCATGAATTGCAGCAAAGTCCATGAATATACTAATACATCAGCTACCATGATAAGTATGCAGGTCTTAACATGATATTAAAAAAAAGTTATTCAGACCGGTGTTGGTGATCAGAATTTATTTACCTTGATTCACCTTCTAATATGGTCTACATCTCCCCTTTCAAACGCACCCCTTTTTCATGCATAGATCATTAGACGCAATTCTGAACTTTTGAGTGCTACAGATTATTGAAGTTAAGATGAAAACATGAATTCAAAGACCAAAACTTAATCAGATTTTTTTAAGGAGAAGAAAGAATAAAAATAGCTCATAAAGTTGTAGAGGAGTATGGATTCAGGATATGGTTGTTATAATTCTTGTGAATAGTTACTTGGTTAAAAGGTTTTTATTAGCTTTTGTGTTAACACTTGGCAGTTTTGGAGAAGGGAGACAATGATCTTAATGACAATAATTACATCACTTTTGTCCAAGGTTTTAAGGTTGAAGCACATGTCATTGCTTACTGATACTGTTTTAATTTGTGAGAGAGATTTGTCAGGTACTATTGAAAATATTCCTTCTGACTTATTGGTAAAGTAGCTGTCTCATGACCCTTTATCCATTCTTTATTCTTCCAGCTCTGCTTCCAGATAATGCTAAACTGATTATAATCTCTTGTTTTTTTAACTCTTTAATTTGTTTTCTTGATCTCTAAATACTATTGTACCTACCTCGAATCAAGCCTAGGTTCGCCCGTTTCATATCAGGCCCAATCCACTGTCAATCAGAGTTATATAACATATATCCTAAATGATACTGGTTGATCCAGAAATGATAATTCGTGATCCTAGATTCCTCAAAATCATTATAACAAAATATCATGTCATTATCAGGCAAATATCCGGTCTTTAATGTCAAGGCCCTATAAATACGATTCAGGTCTACAGAAAGTGATATTTTTTCCCCATCCTTATTCTATTATTCCATTTTTTCATACATACCTAAAACACTCTTATTGATTTGAGCGTCGGAGAGTCTTCTGCTGGTAGACCTCCCTTCGGACCAGACGCAGAAAGCCGACTCAGAGGCCGACGCAAATACGAGAGACGACTCATACTCAAGTCGGGTAAGAACATTTTGGCGCCCACCGTGGGGCCCGGGTAAAACTAATCCCAGGACCACATTTGCATTTTCTTCACAGCAATGGACCCAACCATGGTCGAAACCCTCCAAGGGGTCGTCAAACAAAGCATAGAAGCTGTCAAAGCTGTCCTGAAGGAGACCGAGGTCAAGGTCCAGAATGCGTTGCAGGTCGCCCTTCAGGAAAATGAAACCCAGGTACAAAACACCTTGCAGGAGGCACACGATAGGATCGACGCCCAGATTCGAAACCAGCAGAGGCATCACGATAAGGACATGCGCCCCTTTTATGACCGCATGACCACCTTCCGTAGAGGAAGGGGACAGTTGTCCAGGAGCCCTCACCCAAACCCCTCCACACAGTGGAACGGGGAAACGTCCGCAGGAAGTTTTGATGAATCGGCGGGGAGCATAATACCGACTAGGAGCCAGGTAACGGAACATGCCCGTTCGTCGCGAACGGGACGAACATGGGAATCTAGCAAGCGTCATTCGCGACATTACCACAACAACCCCTTCGATGAAATTCCTCCCCCACCACTGGGGGATGAGTTGAGGGAGCACATCAGCGGTTTCCATCCCTTCATGGCGGAGGTGATGATGGCGCGACTTCTGTCCAAATGGCAGTGGCCGCACATGGATACCTATGACGGGACCTCCGATCCCGGCACTCATGTTAAGTCCTAATGACACAGGGGAATCTTTTTTCTGCAGACGAGCGAGTCCACTGCCGATTGTTTCTAACAACATTACATGGACCTGCATTAGACTAGTATTATTCCTTATCCGCTAATTCAGTCAATTCTTTTGAGATGCTCTGTGTCAGGCTCACCGCTAGGTTTGCCGACAGTAAACCGGCCTCAACCTCGTCGGCTTCACTCCAGGATGTGGTCCAGGGGGATAATGAGAGCCTCCGGCACTACATGACCAGATTCACTCGAGCAACGTTGTCAATCCCCAATTTGCACCCGGTTGTAACCAGACACTCACTTCTGGTAGGACTGAAGTCGGACCCGTTCCTTGAGTCACTCTATGCCGACCCACCACCCAACATGGACAGCCTGAGGACCAGGGCAACCAGGTATATGAACATAGAGGAAAATACCGAGGTGCGAAAGTGGCGACCTCAGTCCACAGGAGAGGGCCAATGATCCCAGAACATGCCAGGCCAGGACGCTTCAACCGATATACCCCCCTGAATGCCACGCGAGAGACAGTACTACAGGAATCATGTTCTCTAGACCTTATCCGCCTTCCTCGGCCGGGGCGGTCTTAGCCTGGGGCCGATTCCACACTTCGATGCAGCTACCATCAGAACATCGGGGCACAACACCGAGGAGTGCACAAAAGTTAGGGACCTCATTGAGGAGCTCATACAATCTGGCGCCTTAGCCCGCTTTGTTCAGAAGGGGCGCCAGTTCCGAGAAGGGCCAAGAGATTTCGGCGCCGGTGGAGGAAGGGGCAGTGGACGAGGTCGAGGCAGGGGCCGAGGACGTTTCGGTCCCGAAGAGGAAAGGACAAAAGAACAAAGAGCTGAAGACAGAGAGACACGCTAGGATCCCAATATGACGACAGGTTCTATCAACATGGTGGATATCCAATTTAGATCCGTAGGGAACCCTCACCCCCATCCAAGCACATTGAGAAAGACAAGTTTCGAGCCTCCCATCCATTTTGGCACAGTCGGTACGATTGCGGGTAGCTTCGCAGGATGGGGTTCGACTAGCTCTTCCTGAAAGCGACATTACAGGAACATCAACTCGGTTAGCTATCTACCACCCCGTTCGCAACCCACCATCACCTTCTCGGATTCAAATTTCTCAATCAACGATCTGAATCAGGATGACCTAATGGTGGTGACAGCAACGATAGCCAATTGGAGGGTGAATAAAATCCTCATCGATCAAGGTAGCTCAGCGGACGTACTCTATTGGTCAACCTTTATAAAGCTCAAAATACCCAAGTCTGCTATCCAGGCGTACTCCAAGACCCTACTCGATTTTGCTGGGCAAAAAGTATATTCTCGAGGGTTCATCGATTTGCTAACAACCTTTGGAAGAGGATAGTCCTACAGAACATTGACGGTCCGCTACATTTTGGTGGACGCAGATACGGCTTACAATGTGTTGGTCAGATGGAGAACCCTGAACTAGCTCGGAGCAGTCGTCTCCACTCCTCACATGGCTATGAAGTTCCCCGCGACAAACGAAGAGATAATTACGGTAAAAGCCGACCCAAAGGAGGCTAGACAATGCTATATGCAGAGTCTTAAGGTCATTCCTTACACCTTGAGGACCACGGTGGAGGGGCAGGCGGCCCAGACCGTTGCAAAGCCGTCCCCAATGTCAATACCTGATTTTGTCCGGATAAAAATATACCTTTTTTTATTATTATTATTTTATTTTATTATTAGAAATAATTTATGCAATTTTGTAGGTGCTTTAATCACAAAAATAAATAAAATTGTTTTTAAATTAAATTGATTGAATTTTCTTATTAAAAGAGAGAAAGAGAATATGAAATAAGTGGATATTTAAAATTAATTAAAGAATTAAAAATAAAATCAGATTTGCTCGCCACGTGGCAAGCTAGGAGTGGAGAGTTTTGCTCGCCACGTGATAAGCTAGGAATGGAGAGGATTTGTGAGTGGAATGGGTTGGCACATGGAAGAGAAAAAAAAGAAAACGGAAATCAGTTGGAGGTGGGCACTCGCTGAAAAGGAGGGGGGAAAACGGGAGAAAAGAGAAGAAAGTAGGAGGAGTTTTGGAAAAATTGAAGAGAATGAGAGCATTTTCGGATATATGTGAGCAAAAAGAAGCTTTCAAAAATTGAGGAGAAAGAGAGCATTTTCGTGAGGGAGTGGTGAGTGAGAAACGTGTGAAGAAAATACATTGTTGCCTTCAACAGGTACGCATTTAGTCATTGGGGCATTTTGCAGCCCCTGTAGTATCTTATTACCATCTTTCATTTTAATCTGTTTTATGTTGGTTTGTACTGCGGGAGTATAATTTGATTTTGAATTGTGTTAAATCTGAATGAATTGTGTCTGGGTCATTATGGTGTGTAAAAGATTTGTTAAATCTGATGTTTGTGAAATGTGCCACACTCGCTGGTAACTTCACTACCATTTTTGAACCTTCAATATGTATGCATACCCATATCACCACCACGAGTTATCACATTTTAGGCTAACATTGCTCTTTCTTTACCAATTGCTACCATCCATCTAAGTCATAGCACTCCCAGTAATTACTGTACCATTGTACTCACACACTTTGTCCATGAACATCTCTCCCTCATACTATTAGAGACCATCATGACCAGCCTTATCCCTCTCAAACACTGTTGAAGCCGAATCCATGATGCATCTCTGCAAGTTAACCCCTGCTTCATTACTCCCTTCTCTGCCATCCAAGTAACCTACCATATCATCATCACGTTTCCATTATACCTCCAGATTCACTTCCCTGCGTCACAAATCCTTCAAATAGCTCTTCCAATCATACTCAACCTCTCTGCTGTTTCACTCTCAGCCCCGCGGATTTATCATTCGCACCTTCAGCACCTCCGTAGCTACCACCAACCTTCATCCGCAATACTAAAACCTCCCAACGCCTTCACCACCAACTCTGTCACTTGTACCACGCATTTGCTCACCTCCACCAAGCATCACAGAACGCACACTAACTCACCAACGACCCTCGATCCTTCCCCATCCTCGGCCATCACCATGCACCTTCACATAAAGAGCCAACCTTGTCTTCCCCCAATCACCATGCGCTGCCATTCATGTACCTCACAACCCTCCAGATTCACGTTCCCACGTCTCTGTTACTGTTCCATCAAGTCACCTCCTACCTCCAGCACCTTCACCAACTACCCTATACCTCCAAACCACCATGCAGTCACCACACCCCACAACAACCCAACCTATAACATGCACTTCCACGTACTTCCAAACAACCAAACTCTTTCCTTGCCTCACCGTGCCCTCACCAGTAAAGCAATGCGTCAACTCCATACCCACGTAGCTTCACCACGACCTCCGTAACAGCAGCTTCTACACCTGACATCCGCCTTGCCTTCCACCATGCCTTTCCTTCACCACGTCTTCCTTCTGCACGCAAGTACCATCATAACAGCCAACCAAAAGAAGTGATGCCCCATCAAACTACCATTAATGCCAACTTCCTCCATCTTCTTCGCTCCCACCATATCTCTCCTCATCCATTGTGCCTATTAGGTAGCCAATGTTATGCTCCAACCTCGTAACCACCAACTTTCTTTTCCCTCCTCCATCCTCACTCTCTTGTTAGCCATGCCTCCCTCACCACTACAACAAAAACACCTTATAGCAACCCCCGAACCTCCAAACCAATGAGCCACCATAGAACCACAACCACACTTCCACAGAACCACCACCTCCACCGTGGCACTCGTCTCCCTCAACTACATGTCACCACGCCACATTCTCATTGTCATCTCCACCACAATCCTGCGCGCCCTCCATCCCCACCAAGGTTGCCAGTAGGGGCAGCGCTATGCAACGTTTTTTCACCTACGTCGAAAGCTTTGCCTTGATCCCCTGCGCATCCCATAGCCACTGTCGCCGAAGCCACCGTGGGCTGTTGCCGTCGCGCCTACGACCATCATAGTAAGGTGGCAGGCCTCCATCTCCTGTGCCTCGAGGCAAATCCTCCCCCTTTTGCCCGTCACAGCGCCACTCGGGCACTTCAAACCCTAATGGGTTAGTGGGGGTGCCTCCTGCACCCCTTGTATTCCAGTTTGCACCAACCACACCTCCAAATTCCTAAAACGCCCTTGTCATTAGCAGCTGGGCTTACTTCCTGCACCTCCATCAATTAAAGTTTGCACTTACAAAAATCCAAATTCCAAAAATACCCCTGAGCACGACTGGGTCTTGATTTGTGTGTTTGCTTCCTGCACCTCTGCTAACTAGAGTTTGCACCTGCTGATGTTTGAATTCCAAAACTGTCCTTCGCTAGTTTTCTTTCATTTAAAAATAAAATAAAATAAAATATATATATATATATATATATATATATATATATATATATATATATATATTTTT
>Ga0209489_104334_pt1 | contig 26323 bp, 10 predicted proteins | sample SiratrowhiteBW_FD_187527 | JGI IMG/M metagenome (GOLD analysis project Ga0209489, IMG submission 187527) | Root nodule microbial communities of legume samples collected from California, USA - Siratro white BW (SPAdes) (version 2) | ecosystem: Host-associated > Plants > Roots > Nodule | place... | reverse complement strand
TTGGGCAGCCGTAAGTCCTGAAGTGTCTTCTTAATATCCTGAAGGCAAAGTTTATATAACTTATGAGAACTCTTATTTCAAAATTATCACAAAACTATTAAGTTATCATACTCTAAACTATGATAAGCAAACCTACTCATAGTGTATTCTATCCGGGCATGTTCTCAGTTCATTTCTTTAGATCCTTTCCTGTTTATGCTTTCTATAATTCCGCTGTATTTACTCTTTTAATATCCTGTTTAATTTATATTAAAAATTATAAAGTCCTAACTAGGAGGCTCTGCCACTAATTAAAAATTATGTTTGAGCTTCCATTAATATATTCAGAAATCACATGAATATAAGAAAGAAATTAAGAAGATGCTAAAATCAAGAAACAGTAATCAGCCCAGAGTTAAAGAAGGTAACAACAACTAGACTTGACTTTGTAATCAGAGGAAAATCCAAAAGATTTAGAAGATGAGAAATGAAAAGCATCCCAATTGAGATTAATTCCAAGGTGGAGAATCACTAGTTTTATATAATCAACGAAGTTGCTGAAAAATCACATGTAATTAAAGATAGAAATTCAAAATTAAAATTAAAAAATTTGGAGGTAGATGGTTATACTTGTTGGTTAAGATACATATGACTATTTCTTATGTTTTAACACTAACTCAGTAATTTTTCCATACTTTCTTTGTCACTTTTTTTTTACTATACTAATTACTAGGTTTTGATTGATAATTCAATTTAAGTCTAATTTCAAATCTACAATTATAAATTGAAACAACCTCAATTAGAAAAGTTAAAGTAGTTCTAAAGTTGACGGGTCCATGATAAGATAAAAAATAAAAATACTCTATCCATTAATCAGTTTATGACCAAGAAATATGAGTATTCATTCACCTTAAGATAAACATGGCCCGGAGGAATAGTCTTTGCTTGAGGATGAAAGTGATGAGAATGAGAATAAGGATGATGAATTATTTGAAATCTGAGAAGTAGCACGAAAAGGAACAATAACCGAGTCCATGGATTCTTTATTATTTGATTTAAAGGCTCTAGCTTCTTCATTTGTGTGTGTGTTTTGTTCAGACCTTTTCTTGAGAGTGGTGAGCCAATGGTTTCTTATTTCGTTACCTGTTCTTCCTGGTAACTCAGCCGCAATAGCAGACCATCTGCAAGTGATGGAATCATAAGATCAACAAGAATTTGCAAGACCATTTTGAACGGTTGGTATTTTGATATAGATCGTAGATGATTACATTACCTGTTACCAAGTTGTTTATGCCTTCTGATGATGCATTCTTCTTCTTGTGGACTGAAATTCCCTCTTCTGACGTCAGGCCTCAGATAATTCATCCATCTCAGTCTACAACTTTTCCCAGATCTTGCCAGACCTAAAAACCAATGCAAAAGTTAATCAATAATTTTTTACTATAAATCCTCACTAAATATTTTGGCTTATTTAGTTTTCAGAAGTGTTTAAATATGTACCTGCAGACTGGGGAAGTTGGCGCCAATTCGAGTCTCCATATCTAGCGACATAGTTAATTAATGTCAGATCTTCATCCACAGTCCAAGGACCCTTCCTCAGTCCACTTTTGTCACAAGATGGAGTTCTCACCATCTTTGTGAGAAACAGGTGCACTTGAAATTAGGGTGAGTGAGTGAGATAGTATTTGTGTTTCACTGCAAGATGTGTATGTAGTGGTTTCTGTGTTGACCAGTAATTTATTTTACATGGTGAAGGTGTTCGCATCCAAAACGCATTTGGTGTCCTATTTTTCATTTACAGTGAATTCGATGCGATGAATAAAAAAATTAGTGTCAATTCAGAATACGCGTCTTTCTTCGCAGGTTCTACTTTTTTCTTTAGAAGGTCAAAAAATTGTGTTTCAACTTTTGCTTTCACATTATAATATAATATGGGGAGATAGTGACATTAGGTATCTGTGTGATGGTACCAAGTAAATAGCAATAGCATCTTCCAGGAACGTAACACGAAACTTGAGTCCTCCATTTAACCATCAAATCCTAAAGTGGCGTGTAGTCTCGTTCAACTGCTTTCGGTGCCCAAAAGATGTTAGACTGTTTATTATTCATGGATGTGATCAAATTGACAACAAGACATGGAAAGCTGAATAAGAAAAGACATAATTAGTGTGATGCTGGTCCCATGTTTTGTTAAGAAGAAAACAATAATGATCCTTAATGAACACGAAAACATAGAAAGCAACAAGTATATAATTAGGTAAAGTATCATCTATTTAGCAACAAATTCTACCCAAATTACTCTCGTTACTGTCCAATGTTATAGGCTTGGGCTACGCACAAAATAGCCCTCGTTCCCAAAAATAAACCACCCAAAAGAAAGAGTGATTCTTCCTGCATCTCCATGGAGATGCAGGAAGAATCACTCCAAAAGAAAAAAATGACTAGTTCTTTCTATATCTCCATATCTTCTTGAAACACCTCCATAAAATCTCATATTTTGAAAATATCCTTATGAAAAGACTTCAATACCTTTAAGTAGAGATGTGTGGGTTGAATTTATTCCTTGGCTAATCCAAGCAAAAAAAAAATTATATTCATTTATTATGACTGAGGGTAACTGAGTCATTTATTATATTCATTTAAATACATTTCATTCTTTTCAAGTTGTCTATGAAGATGCAGAAAAAAACTATGGAGGTGAAAGAAGAAACCGTCGTAAAGAAAAGGCAAAGAAAGAAAAAACAATTCTCATAAGGCCCAATCAAGCTTGAATCAGAATCTTTTAAAGGTTTTTGCTTCCTGCACCCTCATAATTACCATTCGCACTCTTATGACTTAAATATTTGAAAGTGAGTTCCTCCTTGTTGAGAGCCTTGTTATTTTGTGGCTGGTTTTCTCCACGAACTACAACATTCCGGCTAGGTGGTGGTTTGAAGTTTGGTAGGCTTCATTAGGTGGAAAATGCATGAATGGTATTAAAAGTTAAATTTTTACTTGTTTTAATTGGTGTTGCAGTTCGTTTTGGATCCGAAATCTCCAACATGTATTGTCCACCATATTCCTACTCTATTTTAAACAATTTTCATTTTTAACGCATCTTAATCTAAAATTTTTATCAAAATTTATTATCATCTTTTCGCTTAAATTTTAACAAATCAAAACTTATGAGAGTTTTATATAAAATAAAAATTCCATTATCATATATACACTAAAAAATTATTATTAAAAACTTTTTTAATTCCATTATCAATAAAACAGCAAGGATAAAACTGGTGTTTTAAAAGATATGATTTAGGCTACATTTATTTATTTATTGTATATTATTTAGATCAGGTTCATTTACCTTTTAAATCATATTTATTTATCTATTATCTTTGCTTAACTATTCAAATTGTATATTTATTCTATATTTATAATAGCTTTTAAAATTTAATTATTCATTTATTTATATTATTTAACTATTCAAAATAATTTATTTTTAATTTTTAATTACTTTTAAATTTTAATTATTTATTTATAATATTTTAAAAATAAAAGGATATAAATATAATATTTTCAAACAATATAAACATACTAATTGAATAAATAATTTATATGAACAAAATAAAATAAGGATAGTAAGAAACATATATTTTAAAATTTAGTTTGATTTTGTTTTTAGCTACATACAAAGAAACATTCTAAACCATTCAAAATTAACTAGAATTCAAAATAATTAATAGCACCATTCAAAGAAAATTTCAAACTTCTTTCATCTACTTCCTTCTCTTCTCCAATATGACATCCTCTTCCTTTCTAATCTGTTAAAGACAATTACCTGTAGTCATATTTCATCATCATCATCAAGTTGATCCTAAAATTAAACATGTACATAAAACAAATAAAAGACCAAGAATCAAAACTTCATCCTGATCATCAAGTTGATTTTAAAATTGAACATATACATAAAATAAACAAAATACCCAAAATCAAAATTGTGAAATTTTGAAAAATCAAAACCAAAAGATTTTCTCAGCTAGTAAGAAATGCATTGATGAAGATGAATATCACAATGCATTATATGCTCTATAAATAGTTGCCTAATTGAGTGGGGGTTTAAGCACAATGGAGTTTCCAACAATAAGTGTTGGAGCAATAGATTAATAGGATAGTCATTATGTGGAATGGCTAAAACAACTCCAAGTGGAAGCTGCACACAAAAATATCACAAAATAATGCTTCATTTACAGTGACAAGCACAGGCATAGTGTGTAGGATATTGTTGAGATCTCACTTGGGACAGAGATAAGGTCGATATAATCCTTAGAAGGTTTGGATAATCCTCAGCACTTCGAAACAAAGATGTTTTCGAACCAAAGGTACCTGTAAAAGTATTGCACAATGTCATCCAGTACATTGTCGGCATTCGTTTTCCCACGCAAATGCTATCTTATCTTCACTCAATTTTTATAATTTCCATCTATGGACACCTCATCAAGTTTTTAACAATATTTGTTATTAGCAACTTCTTTACACACGTTGATGCAATTAATATTTGACTGTCAAACTACATTCATATAGTCATTTGTAATTATTCAAGAATCAATTTCTATGACAATAATCAGTGGCCCCTCTGTGCATAAATTCCATGATAATAATCAAACAAACAGCAGAATGCTGAAACATCTAGAAAGGAATGCATCCCACCCAAACTCTCTAATTTCAACCATCCCTCATTTTCAAAGCACTTAGATGAATTTATTTCACTATTGTTGTCCGATTCAAATCCAGTACAAACAACATGTAGACAGAAAGCAATAACAACTTAAAAGCGCACATCGAAGCTTGATCCACTTCAGCGACAAAAGAATCGAAAAAGACATATAAGTGAAAATAATAAAAAGGAAATTACAACTTCACATTGCAGTTCATCAGCTAAGAAAGAAAACAAACAGAAAAGGAAAAACAAGTATATGCAGTTACGAGGAAGAAAAATAAATTGTAAATCACATCCAGAAACTAGGTGATTTAGTTAATTTATCCCTAAGACCCACCAAACCACACATTTTTAGTTCAGAAAGTTGAAACCCTAAAATACACATAAAAATTTCCTTTTCAATTATTGTTCCTTGAACCCTAAAATTGTTTTCCATCTCATTTTCATCACGAAAATAGTGAAAATAAATGTCGTAAAATACCTAAATCTCTTCACTTCTAATTTTGCCAAAACCTTCTTCGTCACAACATTATGCTTCAAACAATGACACAATGAACAAAAAGAAATTGGAAGGTTGCAAACAGAGTGCTCAAAGAAATCGATTACGAATTAGGATGGAGTGTGAGCAAGGTGGATTGTGAGCAACAGTGGAGGAGTTGACCAAAAAAAGTGTGAACGGAGGAGAATGAAGCATGAAGAATCGGTCGTGGTAGAAAATGAGTGGGTGAAGACACAACAACACCAAAGAGAAAGAAATGGTAGAGGTTTGGAGGAGTTATAGAAAACGGTGGAGGTTTGGAAAAAGAGTTGGAAATAGTGGACAACTCGTATAGAAAAGAGTACAATTTTTTAGCGCACTTTTGAGATTTCGTAAAAAGATTGACCGTACTTTTATTTCAATATTATTTTTATTTGTTTTTAGTAGTATTAATTTTTAGAATTATATTAAAGATACTTTAAACCATATTTTGTAACACATAATTTAAATTATATATATTTTTAAAAGTGTGGACTAAAATAATTTTTTTTTATTTGTGTTTTTTTTACATGTTGTCTAAAATAAATAGACAACACTTCTTATGAAATAAAACCTATGTTTTAAATCACATGTAAAAACTGTTGTTTATACTGATTTTAGACAATATTTTTTCGGCAGTTACAATAAAAATTTTGTCTAAAGTAAAAAATGATATAGTAAAAGGAATGATAATATTAAAAAATTTATTATAACTTTCTTCGAATGAATTCTTCTACTGTCTTCAAAATAACCTTTTTTAAAGCAATAAAAGTGATAAAAATAAATATTATTTTACGGTCATGTATTTATTTTGATTGTAGCAAAAGACGTTAAACTGTGTGAACCATATTTAGTTCATAATGCAATTATTTGTATAAGTAAATTATGGTAATACATGAAAATATAAATTCTTTTAAAGAATGAAACATGTTATTTGGTTAAGCATTCAGATTCATAAGAATATGTTACATAAGCTAATTATAAACCATTATAACAATGTCATTTTAGAAATATTTGTATAAGATTTTGTTATTAATCGTATTATATCTACAAATCTTTTTATAATTCTCTTGATCGAGATTCATGGATTCATTTGTTATAAAATTTTATAAATTAATTTAAACTTATGATAAAGTTAATTTCATTTTTTTTTAAATTGTTAAAAAATTTATTTAAATATACTCAAAATTTATATCACTAAGGTTTCAAATTTAAATAATTTAAATAAAAAAATATTATGAAGAAATTCATAAAAGTGATTAATTACATTTTTAAATAGAAAATATAACCTTTAATAAAAGTTGGGAATATGTGATGTCCAACAAACATGATAGGAAAAAGAATTAAAAGGTGTCCTAGACTGACCCACTAGAAGATCATATATGTTCGATTTGAATGGAAAGATTACATGATTATGTGTGATTCTTTTGTCTTGGCACAATGTGATATCTTCTCTACAAAAGCACTTTTTAAGTAGGTTTGAAAATCCAAATCACGTTCAGGTGCTAAGGATTTTTATTTTTTTAAGTATGGTGCAATTTTCACGAGACGAATACTATAGTACAAGTCAACTACCCCAGCTCAAGTCTCGAGCAAAGACTATAGTAGGTGTTGCCTTTTGACAAGTCATACAATACACACTAATTTAACCTCAAAAGTAAACTGTGTGAGTGAAACAATACTCCCCTCTCTTCGCCTCTCAACAACGTATGACTAAAGACCCTAAAGCTTCTGTTGGAGAAATAAATTAACAGTAAATAAACTTGGAAATTTGTCATACACATTATTGAGTATTTAAAATGTTTTTTTATTTTTGTCAAAATATCGTTAGTATTTAACTTTTATTGTGATGTAGCTATTATTTACATATTCAACTTTCCACTTCAACTTACCAAAATTAATTTCATTTTTTTATCTACAATTTCCTTCAACTTATAGTTAACTGGCTACCATCTCTTTCCAAAATCAAGTCGACAGATAAGTTGTGATTAAAGAAGAAAAATGTAAATTTATTTTGTTGTTATTCCATAAATAACATTTTAAAGTGATATAAATATAGCTAACTAAAAGATAATTTATTTTTTTTAATTAGATAGATTTTATATTAACAAATAAAAGCATTAGTTGATTATAAAATTTTCAATTTCTTTACACTGTAATGTCGCAATTATTATTAACAGTATGATGTATAGCATGCTTATATAAAGCATTAATTTACTGTACTAGTATTTATTTTAATACCTTCCATTTAAATAAAAAGAAAATAAAAACTACTAATATTTAACTGATGTTCAATAAAACATAAATTTATACGTAATCTGCTTAACTCATTCTCTTTCCAGATTTTCTATTACTGTCATTTCAAATTTTAAAATCCTTTAAAAAGCTAGTTGTGAATTAAATAAGATAAATTGATTTCACCATTCACGTACAAGATATTTCGACGGGTCTTATTAGGGACATGTTCATTATTTTTGCACTGTTTATTCATGTCAACCTATTATGCTGGTTGACTTTTTTTTTTTTTTTTTTTTTTTCGCATGTATATTATGTGTGTATATAGGTAAGACCCATTGTGTATATGAAATAAAAATATTTTATGTAATAATTAAAATGATATATTTTATTTGGAGAGAGTATAATTTACAAGTTAAATTATTAAATCAGTAAAGATACAAATAAGATTTTGAAATATTTATACTTATCGATTCGCCAAAATTTAATAAAATTAGTACTCACACAAGTGATTGAAAGAGACAAATTATGTTGTGTTAATTTGGTGAGATAATACGAGGGAATTATAAAAAGAAGAGAGAATAATCATTAGTTGGGAAGTATTTAGAACGAATTAGAAAATGTATTTTTTTTTAATGATGTGAGAAGAGTAAAAAACAAAGTTTATGCAATTAAAATAAGTAATATGATAGTTCTTGTATTTAACATGCAAAGTAAATGCTTAGTTTTAAAATTACTTTGATAAAAGCATTTAATATGTATTCTCACACTAACTCTCATTCTTCTTGATGGTTTAATACAGACAAAATAACAAAGAACATGTCATATAAAAAAATTAAGAAGAGAGAAGATACATTTAGCAAATTTTTCTCGTTCATACATAGCATTATCCAATTATTAACCAACAAGCCAAGTGCAACTTGAAAACCTATCGTTACAAAGTATATTAGAATATTTTTTTTAATTTGTAGTCATTCCTTAAAGAAGATAGTAAGTTTTTAAAACAAGAGTTCCTAAAAACATGTGACACGTATTCCTTAGCCAATTTTCTAAAATGGGTTTTTGTCAAATATTAATGGATCCATTAGGTTTTGTCATAACGTCCAAACTTGGACTTTTCATTCAAATTAAAGCTAACATTCCTCACCTGTATACGATTTTATATTCAAGAAATTAGGGTAAAACAACAATTTTCTCAATTCTCTTTATTCAAACAAAACTTCTGTGATTTTCAGTAACAAAAGGATACATGGAAATGAAAAGCCAAATAAGAAAAACACAGAAAAACAAAAAAAGTACATTATTTTTTATTCTGCAAAATAGAAAAGGAAAACCGATTAACGGGAATTGCAAACAAACGGAATTCCATTTCAGCAATAACGAGAGTACCGTTGAATATTTAGACTCATTTTCTATTTCTTTATAAGTAATAAAAGTAATATATTTATAACACTATTGAGTTTGAGGAGATGCACTCAAATATTGAATAACAATCAGACATAAGTTAAATTCATACTTTTAATTTAATATTTTAAGATAATAAATTTAAGAAAAATTTGTTGTTAAAGTTTTTTTATTTTTATTTAATAAGAAATTTCAATTCACATTTGAATTTCCAATGAAAATAAGCTGTGAACATGAAAAAAAAACAGAGAAATATTGTGTTATTGTGTTTCTTCATACTGTGTTTCTACGAGAATGCCTGCTAGTTAGGGATTAAATGGAAGATTTTTCATTAGTAAATTATTAGGCTTAATAGTAATATTGTTTATTATATTTTATAAAATCGACAATTTCAATCCTTAATTTTTTATCATTCGTAATTTTGGTTCTTTAATTTATTTTATGCAATTTGATCCCTTAATTTTTAATTACCTATAAAACTTTTCAATTTTTAATTTGATTATCGGTTTTTTATTATTTTAAACACGATAATGTAAGATTAAAGAAAAACACATATAATCGTGGAGTATTGCTAATTGTGATTTGGCCGTGGTTTAATATATCTTTAAAACTGAAATTTGAACAAAGGTTTAATCATTAAAAATTGCATAAAAAAATTTAGAGATAAAAATTTACGGATAATAAAAAATTAAGGAATAAAAATTTAAAAAAATTAGAGGCTAGAATTGCGGATATTATAAAATATAGAGACCAAAATTACAATTAGGCCAAATTATTTCAATGGTAATTTAAAATGTTACAACATTTTAATTATTTTTGGCATTGTAACAGAAGTAATTCCTATATCAGTTTTTAATAGTTAGCATGTTAATGTTAGGAAATTATAATTCCTTAGTCTAATTATGGGTTATATATTTATATATATTTATTTATATAATCATATTAGTTGTTAATTTTTAAAATCATTCTTCATTAAGATGATTTTAATGAGTCATTTAAGATAATTTTAATGACCTCCTTAATTTCTTAGATTAATTGGTTTAATGGGAATTGTTTTATGAGAGGTTATCAAAATAGAAAGGAAGGTAAGGAATAAGGAAGATTTTGGTTGAGAAAAATCATAACCTTATAGAAGAGTATTTTATCTTCATCCATGGATTTATGTGACTCTTCTATTGGATTACGATTCTCAATAATTTAACATGATAGCTAAATTCATTATTCAAAACATTTATGTTGTAATTTTTTATCAAGTGGTATCAGAGCCACCTTCAGGTTAAATTATTGAGAATAAAGTTTTATCATTGAATTGAATTATGTTGTTGTTATACCGGTTTGGAATTAAAGAATAAACACACATAATTCTGTCTGATGTTTACGCCTTTCGTCTTATCTTATATAATTCGGTTTTATAGTATTGTGGCCTTGGTTCCTGTATGTTGCAATTTTGGTAATTCATATGAATTGCTGGTGTGATATACATAATAATTCTGTTGGTTAATTGCCTTGAAAAACATATGTAATATTTTTCGACCTTGAATATGATTCACAGATTCGGTTCTTTTATTTCTATTATTATATTCGCTGCTCATATGCAATTTTTTTTTATAATGCTTATTATTTATGCGGATAATAAATGGCCCATAGGAAGTTTGTTGTTTGGCCAAATAATAAACATTGAAATTTTTTTATATATTGTTTGGCCAAATAATAAACATTGAACCTTCAGTTTATATATTTATTTATTATGCGAGCACTAATCGGCCCAAAGGAAGATTATTGTTTGGCTAATATGATGCTTATTATTTATGCGAATAATAAACGGCCCAAAGGAAATTTACTATTTGGCCAAATAATAAACATTGAACCTTCAATTTATATATTTATGTATTTTTATCTAATTATGCGAGCACTAGTCGGTCCAAAGGAAGATTATTATTTGGCTAATTGATAGAAAATATAAACAGTAATAAATAGGTTGCAAATTCTCAAGTTTTCATGTGAACACTTAGTCTGTCCAAAGAAAGGTTTAATGATTGACAAGATTTTTTGACAATATTTGGTTACTACAATGAGAGTATCACTTATAGTTAATTTTTCTATCCAAATATTAAAAATTAATTAATGTTGTTCTAGGTATCTCAGTATGAATTTTCCCATTATTCTTGCTAACAATATTTTGTATGGATACAGTTGTTGTTGCTTCAGCTTCAACTGCCAATGTTCCTGCTCAAGTTAGCATCATCCCTATGCTAAATGGTACAAACTTCAAAGTTTAGAAAGATATCGTAGAGATTGCCCTTCGTTGTATGGATTCGGACATAGCTCGTCGGCAGGACAAGCCAATCTACTGAAGAAAATGCTAATGAGGCTAAAATAGATAAATGGGAGTGATCCATTTGAATGAGTGTAATGATTATGAAACACTCTATTCCTGAAACATTTCGGGACTCTATTACTGAAGATAGCAATGCTAAAAAATTCCTAGAAGACGTTCAAATTGCCAAAAATGAAAAGGCAGAGGCAATTAATCTTTTGAGCAAACTTGTCTCTATGAGGTATAAAGGCAAAGCGAACATAAAGGAGTACATTATGAAAATATTTCATCTTGCTTCAAAATTGAAAGCACTAAAGTTAGAGTTGTCTGAGGACTTACTCGTGCATTTGATTTTGATTTCTCTTCCTGCACACTTTGGGCAATTCAAAGTGAGTTATAATACTCTAAACGATACTTAGTCCTTGAATGAGCTAATATCTCACTGTGTGCAAGAGGAAGAGAGGTTACAGCGAGAACATAAAGAAAGTACTCATATGGCTTTGTCCTATCAACATAAGAGAAAGCGTGAGACTTCTGCGGTTACACCTTCTCAGCAGAAAAGGACAAAGAAACAAAATAATGTTTTAACATGTTTCTTTTGCAAGAAGACAGGACATGTTAAAAAAGATTGTGCCAAATATGCCGCTTGGCGAGCAAAGAAGGATATGATTCTTGCTTTTGTTTGTTCTGAAGTTAATCTAAGTTTTGCACCTATGGGTACCTGGTGGGTAGATTCTGGTGCTACTAATCATATAAGTGTTACTATGCAGGGTTGCCTATGGAGCCGACCACCAAGTGATGTTGAAAGATTCATCTATCTGGCGGATGACAATAAAGTTATAGTGGAAGTTGTAGGAACCTTTAAATTATGCTTTAAGACTGGATTATTTTTTGATTTATTTGAGACGTTTTATGTATCGTCTTTTAGATGAAATTTAGTTTATGTTTCTCATTTAGACAAATCTAGTTATCATTGTTCTTTCGGAAATAATAAAGTTAGTCTCTTCCAAAACTCAAATATTATTTGTCCTATTTTTTTAATTGATAATTTGTATAAGCTTGATTTAAGTTTTTGTAATAAAATACTGCAAACAAGTTCAAGAGGTACAAAACAAAAATTAAATGAGAATTCTACCTCATTATGGCATAATCGTTTAGGCCACATCTCTAGACAGAGAATTCAGAGGCTTATGAGGATGAAATTCTTGGACCCTTAGATTTAAAGGATTTTCAAGTCTGTATTGAATGTATCAAGGGGAAAAGAACAAATAAAAGAAAATTAAGCACAGAGAGAGCTAAAGATGTCTTAGAACTAATATATATTGATATATGTGGTCTGTTTCCTACTGCTTCACGGAATGGACAACAATATTTTATCACATCTATAGACGATTACTCTCGTTATGGGTACTTATATTTAATTCATGAGAAGTCTCAATCTTTGGACGTTTTTAAGTCTTTCAAAGCTCAAGTTGAACTCCAACTTGGAAAGAAAATCAAAGTTGTCAAATCTGACTGTGGTGGTTCATACTATGGAAGATATGATGTGGCCTAAACGATTATCTTCGTGAGTGTTCAGCATAACCAACAACTTCGTTTAGGAACTTTTGTGCTTTTTCTAAAAGAGTGTGGAATTGTTCCGCAATACACCATGCTTGGCAAACCCAATATGAATGGTGTTACAGAACGAAGGAACCGAACTCTTAAAGATATGGTGAGAAGTATGATTAGTCATTCCACCTTGCCTAAATCACTTTGCAGAGAAGGTTTAAAGACCGCAGTGTACATCTTTAAAAGGGTACCAAGCAAACCAGTTAACAAAACCCCTTATGAACTCTGGACTAATAAAAGCCCTAGCCTAAAACATTTACACATTTGGGGATGTCCAACTAAGGCACGGCCTTATAAGCCGCATGTAAGAAAACTGAACTCAAGGACAGTTAGCTGTTATTTTGTTGGTTATGCTGAACACTCACGAAGATACAAGTTTTATGATCCTACATCAAGATCAATTTTTGAAATGGGAAATGCAATATTTCTTGAGGATGTTGAGTTTGGAGGGGAAGGAAACATTAAGAATGTTGTTTTTTGATGGGAATCTATTATTGATAATGATCAGGTATTCATACCTATTGTTATTCAGGACACAATTATAGAATAAGACAACAATAAGAATCCTCTGCTAATACAACCTACAAAACAAACTCAACAATCTCAAGAAGTGCCATTAAGAAGATCTACAAGAGAAAGGAGAAGTGTTATTTCGGATTAATACCTTGTGTACCTCCAAGAACATAAGGATGGCATTAGTTTAACAGAAGATGACCCGATCAACTTCTGTCAAGTCATGAAAAGTTCTAATTCTCAAAAGTGGATTGGTTTCATGGAGGAGGAGATTAAATCTATGAGAGACAATGACGTTTGGGATCTAGTAGAATTGCCTGAAGGTGTGAAACCCATTGGTTGTAAATAGATATTTAAAACTAAAAGGGATTCTATGGGTAATATTGAAAGATATAAAGCTCGTCTAGTCACTAAGGGCATTACTTAAAAGGAAGGCATAGATTATAAAGAAACATTAGAGTTATATCAGATGGATGTTAAGACTACATTTCTTAATGGAGACATTGATGAGACAATTTATATGGTGCAACCAGAAAACTTTGTGTCAGGTAATTCAAAGTCTATGGTCTGCAAATTAAAGAAATTCATCTACAGTCTCAAACGGGCTTCCCGTCAATGGTATCACAAGTTTCATCAGGTTATTACCTCATATGGCTTTGAGGCAAATATTGTTGATGATTGTGTATACTATAAGTTCAGTGGGAGTAAATATGTATTCCTAATCTTGTATGTCGACACAACCGTGGCTAAAGGAGACAAGTTTAGTCTCAAACAGTATCCCAAAAATGATCTTGGAAGGACAATAATGCTTGATAAACCTTATGGATCATCAATAGGGAATTTAAAATATGCTCAAGTCTGCACACATCCTAATACAATATTTATAGTGGGATTCTAGGCAGATACTTGAGCATGAGGCATCTAACCATGGCATATGGTTACGAAACTGTCACCAGGCTTCGTGTGGTAGATGGCATTAAAAAGCCATTGAAGATTTATTGTGACAATAATGCAATAGTACTTTATTTCAACAACAACAAGAGCTCAATAAAGTCAAAATATTAAATTTTTGGTTGTTAAGGAGAGAGTTCAAGAAAAATAGATTTCTATAGAACATATAGAAACAAAGTTTATGCTAGCATACCCATTAACCGAAGGATTGATCCCTGAAGTCTTTCATGAGCATATTGCTCATATGGGTATCAGTGTTGATGATAACATGGTTTAGTGGGATTATTTTGTATACTTTATATGTTTCATATCAAACATTATATTATTTAATTTTCTGCAGAATAAAGGATGATGATTTACATTATGTTGTTTGCAATGTTAATATTGCAAATTTTGGGTAGATCTAAATGAAGATTTTAAAGTAGGACCAGTTGGAGATAAACATGCATGTGATAAAATTTCATGTGATTTTCATGTTACTCATTTAAACTTGATCTATGTCGTTGAGTATATCAGTATGGTAATCATCGTGGTTCAGTTGCGAATTTAATATAATGAAAGTCGCGGTAATTCAATTATTGGTATATGAGATAGCCCAGATTGTTTAAGTAGTTAAGGACAAATAACATTTGGTATGTGCACTTATTGTTTATTTTGTGATATGATTATTTCAGGAAAATATATATCGCCCAAGTGGGAGATTGTTAGGAAATTATATTTCCTTAGTCTAATTGTTGGCTATATATTTATATATATTTATTTATATAATCATGTTAGTTGTTGATTTTCTTAACGTTCAAAATCATTCGTCATTAAGATGATTTTAATGAGTCATTTAAGATAGTTTCAATGACCTCCTTAATTTCTTATATTAATTGGTTTAATTAGAATTGTTTTTGAAAGGTTATGGGAATAAAAGGAAGATAAAGAATTGGTCCCCAATATACCAAAATCACAATGTTTTGTGGTCTGTTACCCATCAAAGGAGTCACTCTAAAGTCCAACAAGAGAAATAAGGAAGATTTTGGTTGAGGAAGATCATAACCATATTAAGTATTCTATCTTCATCCATAAATTCAAGTATGTGTATATTCTATCAGATTATGACTCTCTCAATAATTTAATGTGATGGCTAAATTCATTATTCAGAACATTTATTATATAATTTTCTAGCAGTTAAATTTAATTATGTTAATACAAAGTTAATGGTAATGTGAAAGTGAAGAAAAAAAATGAACTAAAATATAAAAGATTAAAGCAGACATTTTCCGAAACACAATGGGACTTCATATCTTTCTAATTTTTAAAATATGTAAAGAGTAAAGAATATTGATGATAGGCAACAGTGAGACATTGAAAGCATTTGACAAGTTTTAATATCATTACAAGATGAATTTAGAACATGAATGAATATGTTTAAGCTTTGATTAATATATTCAGAAAGCACATGAATATAACAAAATAAATTCAGAACATGCTAAAATCAAGAAACACTAATTAGCACAAAAGTAAAGAAGGTAACAACAACTAGACTCGAAATTGTAAAAGAGGAAAATACAAAAGAATTAGAAGATGAGAAATGAAAAACATCCAATTGAGATTAATTCCAAGGTGGAGAATTACTAGTTAACTTGCTGAAAAATCACAAGTAATTAAAGATAAAAATCCAAAATTAAGATTAACAAATTTAGGTGTAAATGGTTATCCTTCTTGGCTGAGATATATGACTATTTCTTATGTTTTAACATATTTACTAGTTCAGTAAATAAGTTTTTCACATGTAATATAGGATCGATCGACCAAACTATTCAAATTATATTTCTCGAAGGATCGTTGACTGACTAATATGTATATTTATAAACAGATCGATATCTTGACTGACTAATATGTATCCTTTTAGACAGACCGATATCTAGGCAGTAGAGATTTTTCTTCTGACGTGTCACTGACAAAAATCACATGACAATAATCAATCAGAGTATAGATAGAGTTCTTAGTAAATTAGGTTTCTGGACCAATCATCTAAAGCCCATTTAAGAAACCTATTGACCCATCAATACTCGTAACAACGTTAAGTGACTTAAGTCTTGAAGTATTTGCAAAAACCCCAACCGAATCCGAGAATATAATCTAGACTAACCTGTCTTGCAATAACACAATATTTTCTTTGTGATTCTGTTTTTTTACTATACTAATTACTAGGTTTAGATTGATAATTCAATTTAAGTCTAATTTCAAATCTACAATTATAAATTGGAACAACAACAACAACCTCAATTAGCAAAAGTTAAACAAGTCCTAAAGTTGATGAGTCCATGATAAGATAAAAAATAATAATACTCTTTATCCATTAATCCGTTGATGACTAAGAAATATGAGCATTCACCTTAAGATAAACATGGCCCAGAAGAATAGTCTTTGCTTGAGGATGAAAGTGACGATAATGAGAATAAAGCTGATGAATTATTTGAAATCTGGGAAGTAGCAGGAAAAGAAACAGTAACAGAGTCCATGGATTCTTTATTCTTTGATTTGAAGGCTCTAACTTCTTCATCTGCGTGTGTGTTTTGTTCGGACCTTTTCCTGAGAGTGGTGTGCCAATGGTGTTTTATTTCGTTATCAGATCTTCCTGGTAACCCAGCCGCAATAGCAGACCATATGCAAGTGATAGATTGCAGTGTTTTCAATATTTACGTTCTTGAACAAGAATTCGTAAGACCATTTTGAACGGTTGGTATTTTGATATAGATGGTAGATTTCATTATATTACAGCATAAGGAGGTGATGATATATACCTGTTACCAAGTTTTTTATGCATCCTGATGATGCATTCTACTTCTTCTGGACTGAAGTTCCCTCTTTTGACTTTAGGCCTCAGATAATTCATCCATCTCAGTCTACAACTTCTCCCACATCTTGCCAGACCTAAAAATCAACGACTTTTTACTACAAATCCTCACTAATTTTTTTGGCTTCTTTAGTTTTCAGAAATGTTGAAATATGTACCTGCAAACTTGGGAAGTTGGCGCCAATTCCGGCATCCATACCTAGTGACATAAGCAACTAACTTCATGTCTTCCTCCGGAGTCCAAGTACCCTTCCTCAGTCCTCTTCTGTCACAATATGGGGCTCTCGCCATCTTTGTGAAAAACAGGTGCACTTGAACTTAGGGTGAGTGAGTGAGATAGTGTGTGTTTCACTGCAAGAGGATATTAGTTAGGGTTATGGTGGTAAGCGAGGGTGTGTAGTGGCTTATGTGTCTGACCAGTAATTTATTTTACACGGTGAAGGTGTTCACATCCAAAACGCATTTGGTGTCCTATTTTTCATTTACGATGAATAAAAAAAAATGGTGTGAATTCAGAATAAGGGTCTTTCTTAGCAGGTTCTACTGGTTCTCTACAAGGTCAAAAGTTGTGTTTCTACTTTGGTTTCACATTATTATAATATAATATGGGGAGATAGTGACATTAGGTATCTGGTGATGGTACCAAGTAAATAGCAATAGCATCATCTTCCAGGAACGTAACACGAAACTTGAGTCCTCCATTTAAGGATCAAATCCCTAAAGTGACGTGTAGTCTCGTTCAACTGCTTTCGGTGCCCAAAAGATGTTAGACTGTTTATTATTCATGGATGTGATCAAATTGACAACAAGACATGGAAAGCTGAATAAGAAAAGACATAATTAGTGTGATGCTGGTCCCATGTTTTGTTAAGAAGAAAACAATAATGATCCTTAATGAACACGAAAACATAGAAAGCAACACTAGTTACATGTACCATGTGTCACTCACTATATATAAGATCACCAAGAGCTAAGTAATACATTTTCGTTAAGGGAACAAAGGTTAAATAGTATAACAGATTTAATATTTTTTCAAAGAATTGTCATGATTTGGGGGAAGAGTTGTCTCTTTTGGCATTATCATGATATGTAAAATCCAAACAAGCTTTTAAGTTTAATGGTTGGAAGGCCTAACTTCTTATGTTAGTTCACATTTGTGAAGACTGGTAAACGATTAGAAATGATCAAGGATCCACTTCAACCTACGAACCCTACTAACTTAATCTAAATAAATATTAGTTCCTGAAACGAATTCAAGTTTTCAGCTAAGAATAAGCAACAAGTATATGTTTAGGTAAAGTATCATCTATTTATTGAACAAATTCTACCCAAATTACTCTCTCATTGCTGTCCAATGTTATGGGCTTGGGCCACCCACAAAATAGCCCTCGCTCCCAAAAATAAACCATCCAAAATTAAAAGAATGACTAGTTCTTTCTGTATCTCCATATCTTCTTCAAGCACCTCCATAAAATCTCATATTTTGAAAACATCCTTACGGAAAAGACTTCAATACCCTTAAATAAGTAAAGATGTGTGGATTGAATTTATTCCTTGGCTAATCCAAGTAAAAAAAAAATTATATTCATTTATTATGACTGAGGGTAACTGAGTCATTTACTATATTCATTTAAATACATTTCACTCTTCTCAAGTTCTCTATGAAGATGCAGAAAAAAACTATGGAGGTGAAAGAAGAAACCGTCAAAAAGAAAAGGTAAAGAAAAAAAAACAATTCTCATAAGGCCCAATCAAGCTTGAATCAGAATCTTTTAAAGGTTTTTGCTTCCTGCACCCTCATAATTACTATTCGCACTCTTATGACTTAAATATTTGAAATTGAGTTCCTCCTTGTTGAGAGCCTTGTTATTTTGTGGCTGGTTTTCTCCATCATGGTATGAACTACAACATTCCGGCTAGGTGGTGGTTTGAAGTTTGGTAGGCTTCACTGGGTGGAAAATGCATGAATGGTATTAAAAGTTAAATTTTTACTTGTTTTAATTGGTGTTGCAGTTGGTTTTGGATTCGAAATCTCTAACATGTATTTGTCCACCATATTCCTTACTTTATTTTAAACAACTTTCATTTTTAACACATCTTAATCTAAAATTTTTATCAAAAATTATTATCATCTTTTTGCTTAAATTTTAACAAATCAAAACTTATGATAGTTTTATATAAGATAAAAATTCCATTATCAGATATACACTAAAAAACTATTATTAAAAAATTTAAATCAAAATACAAATTTCTAATTATTTATATTATTTATTTATTTGTTTAAGATTTAAAACATCATCCATAATCAAAATCTTACCAGGATAATGCGATTTCAATAATATTTTTCTTTGAATATATATTTAGATAACACTATTTCTTCAGTTAAGATCCCACTTCCATAACACAATTTAACATTTTTTTTTATCTATTTTAATAAATTCTAAATGAATTACGCCCTTTTGGTCCCCAAAGATGGTGCCACCTATTCCTCTTTCTCTTTCTACGGATTTCCAAAACTTAAAATTATACTTTTGGGATGAAGTATGTATTTTGAAGAGGTTGTTTCAAAAGTTTTTCGGAATGGTCATCATTGGTAAACACTAATAACTAAAATTGTTACAAAATGTATTCTCTAGAAATTAAAACCAACCTCTACATACTCCAATATGAAAGAAATACTTTTCTGATGAATATCTTTCGAATTGTGTGTTCGAGAAATCTTTATTCCATAATTGATAATCCCAAAAATGCTGTACCATTGAAACAAATAAAAACTAAACATTTTTCATCCTCATTCGTACATATTTTTCTCCCTCTTAGAGCCTATCCAACTTCAAAGCAATGGAGAAAATCAGCTGCAAAGTAACAAGATTCTCAATGGTGGACGAATCCACTTTCAATAAAACAGCAAGGATAAGACGGGTGTTTTAAAAGATATGATTTCTACTTTCAACCGTGAACAAAACACGTTTGATAAAAAAAATCTTTAAAAAATAAATAGATTAGCTTTTGTGTGAAAGATAAAAATCAGCAGCTGATGAAAATAAAATACTTGTTAACAAATTTAAGTTACTAATCAGGTATACAGTGTTTACAAAAATTGAGCCTGTTAAATTGTTAAAAAAATATTTATTGCTTAAATAAATATAAGAGAAATGTCAATAAAATTATTTTATTATTACACACTATAATTATCTTTTTTAAATAATGATAATTAATACTATTAAAAATAACATCCAATATTTTATATAGAAAAAAAATTATGCATTTCTTTTTAAAGTTTATATTAAATGATTTTGAAGAAAAAAAATTAACCTAAATTTAGCATAAAAAAAGAGGGAAGAAGCAATAAATAAATGAAAAATATTAATTAATAAAATAGGAGTAGAAAGTGGTGGCGGTTGGAGTGAAGAAGCGCGTGAGAGAAGGCGGGAGAAGCAAGGGAAATCAAAATCAAGCGAATCCTACGTCATGGAGTGTCCACGTAAGCAAACGGAATCTCAGAGTGCGTTTGTGCCACGTGGCAACGCATCACACCCACTCTTCCAAAATATCCCAGAGCAACCATTCATTTATTTTTTAATTTTTTAAGAATTGAACAAAAAGGAATGGTTTAAGTATTATTATTATTATTAATTAATTAATAGTAATTATTAAAGTGTGAATTTACAACGGAGGCCACAGAAAAAAAGGGTTGGTGTTCCCTGAGGAGGGTACACATGGCGATGCCTGACACCACAAAACCACACACTCTCCATTCCTTCTGCTATGCTTTGCACCTTCTTTCATACCACACTGCCCTAGGTCTTCCTTTTACAGCGATCATTACTTTCAATTTTTCTAAATAATCCTTTTCTTTTAAACCAAATAAATAGCTCTTATAAAATAATAATACTTAAATACAATTCTTAGTCAAATTAAAACAATCTTATTCTAATTCATTTAATGGCAGATTATGCTCTACCTGTATCATCTCATCATGCTCTAACAATATTATTTTATTATACCAAAAATATCATTTTCGGAAAAACTGGAAGAAAGAAAACACAAAACTTGTGTTTGTATTTATTGTATGATCATTGACCATTCGACTCATGTAACAATAAATTGGAGAATAGTATAGGACAATACCTCTTCTCATGTCTAGTCAGCTTATTTTCAGTGTTCATTATATTATTCTTTGGTTTATATATATTAACTATGATGCTATAAAAAAAATCGAGAGTGTACTTAAATAGGTTTATCAGATACATTCATACATGTTAAATATTTCTATATGATAATTTTAATCACAAACTTATATCATATTTCTATACTCAAGTTGAATATTTATTCTAAAAAATTATATGATATTATCGAATATGGTTTAGGAAAGGGAAAAATAACACTGATTAATTAAATTCGTGGAACTTATCATAAGTTGGTTGTTTAAAGAAAATACCACATGGTGATGTTTAAAGGCTAAAAAAAACTAACCTATCCTCTTTCTAATCATATGTACCTGACATTGTATTATTATAATAAGAGTTTATTGGAGTTGCATCGTTAGTCAAGAATTTATTATCCTGACTGCAACTACTTTTAAAACTCCCTGGTTACCTTTCAGAAAAATAATATGTTTAAATCTTGATAATCTGTAATAAACAAGATATAGGACTGAATTTTTTAAATATTATTAGTGCAAATTATTTATTACCAAAATCAATAACTTATATAATCCAAACTTCAAACATAGGTAATGTGATATTTTCCGCAACTTAACTTCTCTCACTTACATTTTTCAGAGTTTCATAAAAATATATTAAAAAATAGAGAAAAAACACATTTAAAAATTAAAAAGGGATATTGCACCTTTAACCTTGTGTGTGTAAGAAAAAAAGAAACAAGAAGTGTGAGGAAAGGAAGAGAATTAAATATAGAAAAGAAAAGATAACTAAACAATGTTGTGTAACTGGAGTGATAGTTAATGGAAGATTTAAATTAAACTGTTTTGATAAAAAAATTATATATATAAAATAAGAGAATAGTATAATTACCTCTTCACCTTTAAATTTAATTTAAATTGTTTCAATCGAATTATTTATTAGATGTTTTTTTCTCAACTTAATCTAACTTATCCACATTTTGGTTCCTTATTTTAATATTAAAATATTTTTGCAACTTAATCCAATTTTCATCTACTATGTGAAGTGTTATTCAAATTATTTTTGTCTCTTGTTAAATATTAGAAGTTGTTTTCAGCAATTATTGAAATACCTAAAATGTTAACAAGATGCTTATCCTAACATGTCTCTACTTTTTATTCAAAATTTCCTTTCATTATTGGCATAATAATGCAAGTTATTTGAAGTATTTCACTTTTATTCAAATATCTTATACTTAAAACTGGGTGAAGTGTGCAATTCAAATATCTTAATCATTATATTGCTTTATATGTTAATTTTGTCTTCTTTTAACCTTGGTCTTACAAGAAACAATGAGTACCTTAATTAAAACATATTATTCCGATAATATTGAAAAGAGAAAAATATTATTTTTTAACAAAAATATTTTGAAATAAAAAATATGAAACGGGAGAGTACAGAAGCCAGGAGAGGGGCAGTTTGGGGCTGGGACGGAGAGGTTGGAATTTTCTTTATAAATTTAGCCGACAATCAGAGCCTCTTTCTTTTCTTTTCCTTTTCCTTCATCTTCATCTTCCTAACGGAGAGAGAAAATAAAAAAGAAAAAGAAAATTGCATAAAATAAACAGAGAGAAAAAGAAAAGAATAATAAAAACAAAACAGTTTCAAGAAACCATCGTGTTCTGTGAGTGGAAGATGAAGAAGTGCGAACTGTGCAAGCTTCCGGCAAGGATTTTCTGCGAGTCGGACCAGGCCAGCTTATGCTGGGACTGCGACGCAAAGGTTCACGGTGCCAACTTCTTGGTCGCCAGACACTCGCGAACCCTCCTCTGCCGCGCGTGCCACTCTCCCACGCCGTGGAAGGCCGCCGGTGCCAGGCTCGCGAACGCCGCCTCCATTTGCAACCGATGCGCGGCCTCCACTGCTGAAGAACCGGACGAGACCGAATCGGGCAATGACGAGGAACCAGACACCGAGGACGACGATGTCTCCGGCGAGGAGGACGGCGAGAACCAGGTCGTGCCGTGGTCCTCCACACCGCCACCTCCGGCCAGCTCCTCCGGCAGCGAGTGGTCGTCCTTCAGCGAGTGCAAAAACGACGACGACGAAGGTGCTTCTGTTTCCGTATGTGAACCGGAACCGGAAACGACAACATCCTCGTTAAAACGACAACGCGAGGATGACGATGTCTCCGGTCGTGATCCCCTGGTTTGTTTTATTTATTTATTTTTTTTACAACAGGAAATAATCATTTATTATTATTTTTATTTAATTATTTATTTTGGTTTATTGCGTGAAAGCAGGGAGTTGGAAGGGTTTCGCGTCTCAACGGAGGTGGCGTGTAACGGAGGATCATCGTTGAAGGAGATTTCGATTTCGACCACTAGCTACGACGACGTTTCGTGTTGGGGAAAGTAAGAGTTTCTCGACCGTTGGATGCAGCAAGATATTTTAGCTCTTTCATCATTAACTTCTAATCTAACCGCTTACGATAGAGTACTGGCTTTTCACTGTAGGTTGATTATGTTGTGTGTTAATGAAGTTTTCCTTTATTGGTTTCTAATCTAAGATAAACGGTACCATATCATCTTGATGTAACCTTTTTATTTGTATAAATAAAATCTTCAATTATTTTTTAAATTTTGTGTAGTTTTTGGATTAGTGTGTGGTTTGATTATGTAATGGTAGAGAAAGAGTTGATAAAAGATTATAGTTTTTATTAAGAAAATGGGAGTGGTTAGCATTTAGCGGTGGTTAGAGACGTTGGTGAACTTGTGGCTGTGTGAAAGTGAAGATTTTTTCTCTTTCCTTAAAAGGGTGTGAGTTGCCATGCTAGGTTTGATGGAGGGGATGTGCGTGTCATGGTGTAGGACCTCACAACACAACAACAACCAAGTGAAGTGTGTGAACAAAATGAAGAATAATGAAAGGTTCAGTGCATCAAGAAGCACATCACTAGCTACTACACACATTTATGTTTACGTGTACGACTAGGTAGGGCTTAAATTAGAGATAAGTGTGTAAAGTGAAGAAAGGCCAATTTCTAATTCAATGATACAAACTAAAAATAGGAGTTGAATGCGATTTAACACACCACTTCATAGTCGTGTGCCTGCATGTGAACATAAAGTCATACATTAACTAATTAAATGATTTAATTGTGCAAATGACTTTGTTATAAATTGAAAGCCCTGTGCAGGTTGGTGCTATCTTGCATGTGTAATTGCCATGATTTCTTCATTTGGGGTGGTTCTTGGATTGTAATTATGCATCTTAAGTTGAGGTATTTTAAATGTGTATATATCAAGTAAATTAGATTGATTTTATGTATCATGCATGCCTTCACAATTTATTATATATTTATCTGAATTCATAGGTTCATGGAATCTGACTTCTGAGTGTTTGTGGGTTTTTTCTTCAACTCTTCCAATAAAATGGTTAACAGATAGGATATATATATATATATATATATATATATATATATATATATATATATATATATATATATATATATATATATATATACATATATATATATATATTCTGAAATACTGTGTTTTGGATTATAATTTATCGTCGCCTTTAGTCTGCATTTATAAGGGAAATTATAATTAAACTATAAATAACAAAATATCAGTTTTATGTATTCGTTCCATAATTAAATAACTAGTAGTGATTTATGCTTATTGAATATGATATTTGTTCTAAATAGTAATATGGTCAAATGTTTTATTAGTAGTCTATTTTTGTTTGAAATTCACCATGGCTCACTGACTATGACATTCTGCTTGACACATTAAATTGGAAATGTCAGCTTCATACAGACAAACAATTCCTGATTTTAACAAAAATTTCAGATAGTAACGATGAAACATTTTTACGGTAACCATTTAAACATAGTTATTAGAAATATTATTACTATTAATTTTAGTATTTTTCAAATGTCAATGATAATTTATTTATGTTATGTTATAAGCTGGTAGGATTTATTTAAAAAGGAGCACTAAAATGTATAAATTTACAAAATCGAAACATTTTAAACATACTTTCTATTTTTTTTATACTTTTGTTTGTGTATAACCTAAAAATGTTGTTTTACTAATTTTTATGAAAATAAATTGTATTGATTGATTTAAATTCTAAAAAATAAAATAAGTAAAAAAAATTAAAATTCTTTTTAATCAGGTTAATAATAACATAAGCATTTTCTGTTTGATCGTGTTAAACTTTTATAAATCAACTAAACTCACATGTGTTAAACTTTTATAAATCAACTAAACTCACATTTATTAAACATACAGAATCCATGTAATACATTTCTAGAACTAAATTAACACAAATTTCATTCATTGTTTTAAATGCAAAAATTAAATAGGTGTCGTAAAACTTGAAAAACAAGTAAACAAACAAATTTTAACATGATGAAATAAAGAAGCAAGTAAACCAATTTGAAAAGTGAAGAATGAAGTAAAATAAATAACACATTTTACAGTAGGATATCATCGCAGTTAAGAGGGAATTGTAATTAAAAATAACGTGGTGACATTTTTAAAATTAAGTGCAATCATACCACCGTAGTTGGAGCGAGAACTGTGATGATAAGACACACAAATATTTAAAATTGAAAAATTGAAGGAAGATACCATCGCGGTTGTTTAAACAACCCCGCTGGTATTTACAAAATAATTTTTAAATTATTTTACAGGGAGATACAAGGGTGGTTGTTTAAACAACTGCGATGGTATGTGAGATACGAGCGTTGTTCACACTAACAATCACGCTCGTATCTCCTGTTTTAGGGAGCTCGTCCAGTTTTGCGTATTTATGTTGCATCAAACCCTTACAAACCCTAAATCCTTACAAACCCATTCATTGTTCCATCTTCTTCTTCATCCTTCCATTCTAATGGAGGCGTGTCCTTCCTACAACAGGAACACGGTGGACAGCTTCTATGCGGTGGTGAGCACGGTCATGGAAGAGCTGGAGCAGAACGGGAACATGGTGGGCGGCTTCTACAACAACAACGCTATCTCCCTCTCCATCCTCCAGCACCTCCTCTCTCTCCTCGATCCTTCCACACGCACCTCACGCTCCTCGTCCACGCCCTCTACCCCCCCCCCCCCCCCCC
>Ga0209489_104333_pt1 | contig 26326 bp, 10 predicted proteins | sample SiratrowhiteBW_FD_187527 | JGI IMG/M metagenome (GOLD analysis project Ga0209489, IMG submission 187527) | Root nodule microbial communities of legume samples collected from California, USA - Siratro white BW (SPAdes) (version 2) | ecosystem: Host-associated > Plants > Roots > Nodule | place... | reverse complement strand
CAATTTAATCACTTAATTTTCTAAAAAAATTAAATAGTGTCTTCTCCATCTAAATAAAGATGATTGACAGTATAAATATGCGACTATCTAACTGTCACCAAGTGATTTATACTTAGATGCGATTACAAAAGCACTATATATAACAATTAAATATTTTATTTATTTCTTAAAAATATATTTTATGTTTTGAAATTAGTTACATCTAGTGCGCTTCAGAAACTATATATCACTTTAATAACTTACATTTTTTAAAAAAATTTAAAACCTATTTAAAATAAAAAAAAAGAATTATATGTTTTTAATAAATTTTTTATTAATAATATACTCATTAGTACTAATAACAGTAGAAATATTATACAATAATATGTTATTAAATTAATTATTATGTAAATGAAACATAATGTAGTTGTATTAATAATGTAATTATTTTTTAATATTAATTAAATTTAATATAATAATATGATATCAAAATACATACTAAAGTTTTATAATTTTGTTATATTTAAAAATTAAACCTTGAATTTTTTTTAAACTAATTATAATTATTACAGTGACATTTCTAAACTGTCATTATGCGTTATTTTTTTTTATTTTTTTAAATAAATTATAATATTATATAGTGGCAAATTTTTAAATCTTCGATATCTTGTAATTAATTAAAATTTTAAATCGTTAGAAAGTGTTACCACTAACTCAATATTGCTTCTTTAACTGAGTCAACTTGATTAGATGGAAAAGGAACATTGAATATTTAAGAAAATTAAGACATCAAGTTGAACACTTTAAAATAGAGGAACTATATCAAATTTTATAAATGAAGAAAGAAACTAAGAAAAGAGATATTGGTAAATGTTGGTACCCGGATGTGGAACTATTATATCCAGCAGCTGGTGCATCTCCACCATAAATTAAAGGGTAATGTCCCTTAGTTGGACTAAATGTATTCACTGAAATTCCCTGCATATGTTCAGGGAAATCTTGTGTTACTTCTTTAATATTTTCAGAAATACGTAGAACAATTTAAGGGGATAATTACCGGGAAGATCAGGCCATCTCCCAGTTGGAGCTTGGTGAAAAACTTTCTATCTGTAGTGGTGGCAGCCACAGAAATGTACCAGGGTGCAAGATTATACACTGTGTAAGGATCTGGACCCGAATTGCCTGCACTTTTAGAAGTTAATATGCCTCTCTTCATTGCATGGAAAGCTCCTATTGCATATATATCTTCAAAATATTGTTTGTGTTCCGATGATCCCAGTGAAACAGAAAGAATATCAACACCATCAAGAATGGCTAAATCAAATCCTCCAAGAATGTCAGCAGATTCACAACCACTTCTCCAACAAACTTTATACACAGCAATGCGTGCTGATGGAACTCCTCCTCTTGCTGTTCCTAAGCCAAACCCAAACAGATTTGCTTTGGGAACAAGGTTTCCAGCAGCGATGGATGCACAGTGAGTCCCGTGACCATTTGAATCAATTGGAGATCTGATGTCCTCTGGGGCGAACTTACCCCCAATGCCAAAATATTTTGCTCCAATTATTTTTCTGTAATCAATTCATCAAAGCATCACCATGCATAGATAAGTAATTCAATGGTTAGTTTTATCTTTTAACAATTAATATTGAGGTGGATCAAATGAAGGAAGCTAGGACAACTAACTTTAGCACCGTTTGTTCAAATTTGACATGAAAATCTTGAAATTTAAAGCATGTTATAATAGAAACATTACGTACTTATTGCAAGTGAAGTTAAAGCATGTTCCCTTCCATTTCCGTGGTGGTGGACCAAAGCCTCCGTCACTAAAGCTATCGGACTTGGTCCAAATTCCACTATCGATTACTCCAACGATTGTGTCACTTTCTACATTTGTTCTTTGCACATTTTCAGGGAAGCCAAGGAAGTCCCAGGACCTTGATGTTTGCATATTGTGGACTCTATTTGGAATAACAGACACCACACCATCCATTTCTGCCCAAACATTCCAAATTTTTACAAAATGCATACATCATAATTAGAGTTACATATAGACTGACAATCATATTAACGTAGGAATATAAAAGAAACCAAAAATACTTTTACTAATAACGCAAAAGGCTTATGAAAATGTGGTCTGAGCTAATATACACATATATAACTGGAATATTTCAAGTAATTTTTTCATTAATATATTTTGTTTCTTTGTTGGAAAAAAATTACCTTTCATTCTTCCTGCTTCTTCTTTGGTTAGCCTCGCCACAAATCCATTGAAACTCTTGTAGCTGTGCAGCAAAGTATCTGATGCAAATTTGCTGGATAGATATATGCCATATGAAATTTTAATCAAGTTATTTTAGTTTAAAAAATAACATATTCTCGATCGATAATCGACTTTAAAATAAAAGAATTGCTCTATCTTTAGCAATTTATTTCATTATTTTTATTTTTAAGTCCTTCAAAATATCATTTAAGTCAAACAACATTACCAGTTATATAAAAGCTGACATTTGAAATATAATAAGACACGAACATGGGTAGTGTTTTGAGACGAATATTCTAATGAAAATGGAGAACTAGAATACCTGCCGACAACACTTTGAACCATAATTGTGTGAAATGATTCTGTGAGTTTGACGTCCTTCTGATATTCGCCCATGTAGACTATGTAAATCTGTAATATGTCAACAAATCATAAAAAGATAAGAACCTAAGAGTAATTTATGAAAAGATATAACTTCTCAAGATACAAGGAATGTGAAAATTGGTTGAGGAAAAAATCAAATACAAAGAGAAGTATTAATTGTACACTTTCAAAAGAGATACTTGAAGTATGTGTTTGCAAAAGTATATTTCTGTAAGGGCAAACCGTTTCAGTTGCTAGATCAAGCACTATTGGATATATATTATTTACCTTTCCATCATCTTTAGAAAATGACCGAGTGAATAGCAGAATGCATGTAAGAATCTGGAGGAGATGCAACAACCCTAAACAGTTCATCTTTCTGTGACAGTAGGATGAATGTATTTTCAAACTCTTTCAACCTGTGAACAAATTTAATTTCTTACTAACTATTACCTTTAATACATGTGCATGCATCATATTACCATTGATGACATATTATCTGTATTTGAAACACATAGCAGAATGCTCATACGCTAAAGTTGGATATTGGAAATTGTAAATAAAAGTATACCGTCATATACATAATAAATTGGAAATAAAAACAGTAACAATGATCTTAAAAAAAAGTTAGGATAAAAACATATAGACATGTACATTAGTAAGAAGAGCATCTATTAATCTCCCCAACAAAGTAATTTATACATTAGTAACGCATAACAAAGTGGATTGAGTTGCTTTTGAAGCAAAATACAATGGTTTTATGATTTTTTTTTTTTACTTTTAGATTTTTTTTATCAATTGTCGTGGTTGAAGTTGAATTGGATAGGTTGGTGAATGTCTCCAATCTATTATTTCCTTGAAAATTTGTTCTTTGGGAGCATTTTATTCCTAAAATTTTAAACTATTGTAAACTTTGTCCTTAATTTCATGTATGTTAGATCTCAAATGACATTAACATTTCACTACGGTTTCAAATTATTACTAAATGCACATATTTAAAATTATTTTTAATACAATGACAATTTTTAACTGTCACATATCAGTTTAATTTTTTTTCCTTTATTTCCTCCTTTTTCACCTTACTCCCCCTGACACACCAAACCCACATAACCATTTACTTTTGAAATTCATCTCTCTCCAAATTGCTGCATTCTGAAAATTAAAGGATGAATTGAAGTTAATTATTCTATTCTAAGAAAAGTGTGTCGTTGCCAATCTTAAGGTGATATGTGGTGATGAAGATAGCTGCACAAGAGAGTGTTTCGGTTAAAAAAAAAAATGTCTGCAATATGATGCGATTTGTTTCGGTTAAAATTAAATGAATCAAATCATTTTTTTGCAATTTGATGCGATTATTTTCAAAAATTAAAATACTCTTATTATGTACCGTTAGAACAATTATTTAACTTGAAGTATTAGTAAGGAATGAATTTAAACTAAAATATTTCCTATTAATTGTTGACAAATATTATATAATTATAACTACAAATTCATAATAGAATAATTATGCTGAAAAGTTAAATAACCTTGTATTAATTAATCAAAATACTCTATAAATAATAAGTATACAAAAGTATAATACATTTTACTGTTTTTAGGTCTCTTTTCAAGCCAAACCACTGACTGAACCGAATTGCATGGCTTGAAATAGAAAGATGAAATACAATTTGATAAAGTTTGGTTTCTGATGGTTTATATTTCAGTGGGTTTTCAATTTTAAAATTGGGGTATAAATGAAACATTAGAAATAGAACATTCTTATAAATATACAACCAAATAAAAAGAAGCAATAGAAAATTATGAGGAGAAAGAAGTATAAAAGAAAAAGGTATTAGAAATAGGAATATAAAAGGGACATACTCAACTTAGTCGACCAAACTGTTTATCTATCTTGAGTGAGAAAGGATATCAATACATACACTCTGTGTCGCCTTTTATAGCCACTAAGATTGGATTGCATCATGGTCCACGTTTTGCACATTTAATATCCAAGGAGAAAAATTAATTTGATAGGCCTTTTAAAAAATAGAAAATGGAGTTTCATTATTGTATATAAGCATACTTCTTTCATTTTTATATATTAAGCCTTTTGTTAAAATATTTTTCTAAAACATTTTTTTTTAACTGTGTAGTGTATTAATTATTTTTTTTCTAAAATATGTTCAATTAATTAATTTTTTTAGAGAAAAATAAATAAATACTGGAATTGGAGATATTTTGTATTAGAGTTAGAGTCATTTATGTCAATATTTGATGTTATTTTTTTATCACATGCAAGAATCATTACATACATCTAAAATTTTGAAGTTTCCCTACAGAGAGAAATATTGCTATATTATTTTTCTGAGAATAAGTTTTGCAATGTCTTCATCCTATCAGTTGATGATTGATGCCATTGCTCAGTGTGGTCCATCAAAGACGACAGCTTCTTCATGCTTTCTCCTACATTTCCATAAAGGAAATCATAAACCATTTTACTCTAAACCTCTCATACTCTTACAGTATTTTGAATTTTATAATTTAAAAAAAATATTAAAAGTATATTTAAGTAAAATATCATGATTTACAAAAAAATTTACGACCAATTTTTTAAAAGATTTATTAAAAGATTTAATTTATCGTTAATTACCAACAAAATTTACCACCAAATAAATTAGAAAATAATTTACTAACGAATATTCGTCAATTTACCAACGAAATTCGACAGTGATACTTAATATATTAAATATAATAATAATAATAATAATAATAATTATTATTATTATTATTATTATAATAAATATAATAATAATCGTTGATAAAATAATTGTTTTAATTTTATAATTAAAAATTCAGTGCACTTTCTCCAACAAATTTGTCCCTCAATAATTATGATTTTTTAGTGCTTTACTTCTAATAAAAGATTAGATTAATTGCATTTTATCTAATATCGCACTTAATTCTAATCTAATCACTTTATAGTTTAGCATATGAAATGTACATGAAACAGTTAACATTTTTTTCCAAGAGATAAAGTATCCATCTATCTTACTCCATAAAAAATATCCCACATAAACAATTTTTTGTTTATAAAATAACTCCATTTTTCCTGACCATTTTTGTGGTCATTTTGCTATCTAGTCCTTTTACTTGTCTGAAATCAACGTATAAAAGAAGATTATCATGATAAAAAATAAACACACCAATATCCAGCAAAAGTTCCATAATTTTAGATATTTATACTTTCATATTATAGAAATATAATCATTTAATATTGAAATAAATTATTATTTTATTATAATAATAATATTTTATTAAATAAAATGAATATCAAATAAATATAATTTCTGAACAATAGTATCACACACATAGTACGTCTACTCTAAAACAACGCACTTCCACCATCAAAATCCAATTAAATTCCAATATTGAGTTTACCTTGGACATCTAAAATTCTATACATGGAAAAATTTATTAAAATAATATAAATAAGTCAAATTTTCTTAGATAAATATTGTCCTTTGATTATACATTTATCTCACATTTATTCACTTAACTTAAGTATGAAAGTGTTTTATTTAATACACACTTGAATTAAATTTTGAATCAATAATTGATAGAAAAAAGGTTATAAATAACTATAGATAAACATTTTTTATTTCATAAGAAATTTTATCTTTTTAAACTTTATCTTTTTGAAATATTATTTGGAATAAAATAGAATAATCAAGGTACAACTAAATTTTGTTTGAAACATCTAAATTTTGTTATATATGGATTACTTTTGATAAAAGAACTGGCATATAAAAAAAAATCATAAGTAACATTTACAAACAAATTGTTAAATCAGTAAGTGATTTATACAGAATAATTTGTAGGTAACATATGCATGTAATTACTTATCTATACTTAATTACGTTGTGTAGATAATTATAAATGGATAAAATTTGTAAATAAATTTTCTCAAAAAAAAATCTATAAGTAATTATATATATAAATGAGATTAGTAAGTAATTCACTTGGTTTCTTAACCTCATTAACCTAAAGAAACCAAAAGCCTCATCTTTCAAGTCAAATCTAATATACCCCAACCTACAAAGGAGGACCTAGTGATAGAACTTCTGCTTCAGAATCGATTCAAAAGCTTTATTGATTCAACCATTCTTAAAATTCTCAAGTTTGTGATTATGATAATATCCTGCTAACTCTAGCGAACCACGTTATTTCGAGGAGTCGATTACAGAAAACCTGTTTGCATCCTCTAATTCCTCACCTTTAACATATCTATTAACCGTAATAAAATAAATTTTCTAAATAATGAATTTAGCTATTATGTTAAATTATTGTGAGTCGTAATTCAATAACAGATGGATAATACATAATTACTTAATATGGATATAACAGATGGATAATACATAATTACTTAATATGGATATGATCTTTCTCATTCAAAATATTTTTTTATTCCTCTTGCAAACTTGAGATTGACTCTTTTGATAGAATAAAAGACCATAAAAATTGTGATTTTAATATATTGGAGACTAACTTTTTATCTTCTTTTCAATTTGTTAACTTCCTAGAAAATAATTCTTATTAAACCAATTATCCAAAAAATTAGGGGATATCATTAAAACTATCTTAATTTCCATCCTTAAGGAAATGAATATATATACAAGAAAAGAAAGTAAAACAAAAAAAAAAGAAAAAAAAAACTCTCACATAGTCAAAATATCATTTCAATAAACTTTTGTGACATCACAAATGAAAAAGAAAAAAATAACCTAAGTGACACACAATATTCTAATTTTGTGTTAAACATATAATGTTGACTAGTGATAAAGTTTTTCAATAATTTATAAATGGGTGCATAGGTTTTGCAAGGTTATGTTAGGTTTAAAGTCCACTTCTTAGAATGATATCACCATTTCAGAATCTATCATAATAAAATTATTAAATCTATCATGTTATTCCTAATATATAGTCATACACATGAGTTAAACAATCTCAATGTAAAAAAGAAAGATATACTAAAAATCTTACATCAATTACAAATTACATCTTTTAATAATTTATAACTTTAATTTTGTAAATTAAATTAAGTTTAAAATTCACTCAAAATAATTTTTCTTTTTAATTTTGAAAAGAAGATTTTAGAAACAAACAAATATGGTAAGAATTGGAAACAAAGAAAGCAGGATACTCACTTGGCAAACCGATCCCATCCTTTTTAGACTGCCAGAGTATAAGACACGCCAGTCACTTGAGTGGAACATAAAAGAGAGGTTCTAATTATTATAGGTGTAGAAGTTTTCAGTATTTTGGACTATTAAGGTTAGAATTGCATCATGTGAGTGGAACATAAAACAGAGGTTCTAATTTCCTGAATAATTGAGAGATTGTAAACAACCAAGGATTTTCACTTGATGATGGCATGAATAACCCTTTACAAGAGTTTCTAAAATTCTTTTCTAAATAAAATTAAAAATAATACGTTTTCATTTATCGTTAACCTGGTTATGTTTAGTTTTTTTTTTTTTTTTGTATTAATTCGATTCTACTTGGATAATTTACCAATTCATTAGTTGATTAGAATACGTTTGGGAGAGTCATTTTACCATTTTTAGTTAATTTATGGAGAATACGTGATTCGAGTAAATTCGAAAGCAACTCAATTTAATATTTTTTCTCAAAATAAGTTATAATATAAAAAATTGTAACCTGTGATTCTTTGTCAACAACTTTTATACTTTTAGTTTATACTTAATTTTACCATGTGATTTTTTTAATAAATTACATTCACTTTTTTTAATTAAAAAAAATATTTGGTGTTTTTCTACTCCTATGCTTATTTTTTAATTATTTAAAAAAATATCACATAGCATTTACACTAATCCCTTATCATTCGCATGATTTTACAAAATTTATCTAAATAAAGTTTTGTTTTGATAATAATAAATTATAGTAATGATCAATTATATAATTGATTAAAATAATTTTAAAAAATTGTTTGTAAGAAAATAAAACAACATACAGTATAACTTCGCCGTCAAAAAAGACAACATACATTATAAAAAAAAGTCTGTAAGAAAGCAAGAAACTTCGGAAAAGCAACTGAGACTCTATTTTTATAATATAATTATATACCCAATTTGAAAGTAAAAGCAAGTTGTCATGAATTAAAAATAAAATGCATTTTTTATTTTTAGTTGGCATATTTTTATGGTTATAAATACAATTTTTTTACACAATCAAATGAGAAACAAACTTTTCTTTACTAAATAACTTCAAAATTATTTGTTTTTTCATTTATATCCTTTTTTTCATCAAAAGAATATAAGTTAAAAATATGATGTTCTAAAAAGAGTCAATCCTCATTATTGGTGTGAAAATTATACACACACATGTATATATATAAAGATAAATAAATTATTTTAATCTAAATTTTCTATTTGTTTTACATTAATACCTTATATTAATTAAATAAAATATGTATACTAATTTTGTTACGAGAACAGTAATCGTAAGTATTGTATTTGAACTATTAAATGAACAACCTTTATACATAAAAAAGTTATATGAATAAAGGTTGTGCATCTCATGATTGAAATGCTTAACTTGAACTAGGAAACCAAAGATATATTACGTTTTTATATAAAAATATATTGATATTTACTCCTAATTTAATTAATCTAAGTGATTAATATAAAACAAAATAAATAATTTATATTAAAAATAGGTCTTTCTGGTTAATGGATTTCTTTCTGTAATAAACCTATTCAAAAAAAAATCTGTAAATAAATCTATGCTAATACTATTTATTAAAGCTGTTTATTCATTTTTTATGTTGAGAATTTAGTTTACAGCAAAGCAACGTAAAATAATGTCATTAGCGTTAGAAAATTGGCAAAAATTTGATTTTGGAAAAGTTAAATTCCATTTGAGTTGTTTTTTTGAAAATTTTCATTTTTTTAAATTTTTTTCATTAATTTTTGAATAAAATGGAAAACCTTATCGAGTCGAATTCTAAGTGAGTTTTCTATGTTAGAAAACTGTTCAAAATTTGAGTTTGGAAAAGCCAATCCCAGTTGAGTTTTTTTTTAATTATTTTTCTTAAATTCTTTATATTTTATTATTTTTGAAAAAAAAAATCTTATCAAACTGAACTTTTAGTAATGTTCACACTTAAAAATTCAACTTTTTTGAAAACAACTTTTAATTAGGTTTTCAACGTTGAACAACATTATTGATAATTAAAAATTCAGTTTTCTATAAAACGAATTTTAATGAATTTTTCAACATCATGTATTTTATAATAATTGAATTCCTAGAAATTAAATTCTCAACATCAAACATAAACATGTATAGAGTGATAGGTACATGGGAATTCTTTTCGAAATGAAGTGAGTTTAGTGAAAAAGGAAAAATCCCAGTCAAAAAGCACCGATATATATTTATATACTGTTATGTTCTGCCACTTTTTGTTTCAATCTGCATTGAGTGTGTGTTGAGTGTGTCCCATAGAAATAACGCATTGTAAGGTGCCCTAGGCTGGTTTTATCTGTGTCAATAGTGTTCAGTCCTTGGAAATTGTGAATTATTAATCAGTACTAGTAAGTAATATCTCCACGCCATCAGATCCTATGATTATAATATATTCTTTCTATTTTTCTTTCAGATGATTTCATTTTTATTTATAACTATTTTTAAAATTAAAATAAGTTCCATCATAATTTTGCACCAGCGTCACATGTTTTCTGTTTGCACCATCATGCCTTGCCCTCCCCATTGTTTTATTTGGTTTGGTTGTGAGCACGTCAGATGTTTGTCGTTTTCTTATTGACGTTTTTTCACGTTTCCAGTTTTACTGCTGTACTAAGATTGCTAGCTTATAAATTAAGAAAAATACACTCAAGATTCTAAGAGCTAGAAGTATACGGTGTATAGATACTCTTAAACCAGAAAAGAGGCGGTATAAGAACTATTTATAGAGTACATACAATTTCTGTCAGGTCATTTTGCAAAAAAGATTGACATAATGTAAGTTTTAAGTTAATTATGAATTCTATAAATATAAAAACAAGCAAGGTCAAAGATATCTAACAAAAAATACTAAAATATATTTACTTTCAATAACCATAAATTATTTGAAAATAAGACAGAAATTATTCGATGATCTCGATATTATCTTAAGTGTCCTAAAATCTGTATAAGAACAATTTCATTCTATGTAAAAGGTTTTGTTATATTTATAGTTTTTGTATTACTGATATTTTTAAATGACATTATTCATTCACACATTGTGCTTATTATATTTTTTTATATATATTTTGATTGTGCTTAAGTGAATTGGAAAGATTAATTTGTTTAACACATTAGTATTAAGTTTGGAAGTGTCTTATCTTCCAACAAATTACAATATTTTATTTTTTGGTAATTTATATATTGGATGTTATGTTATAAAAAAAATTAAAAGTTGTGTAATCAATGTTATCAAATTCGATAATTTATGTAGAATTGTGGAAAATTTATAAACTTGTATAAATTTCTTTATATCTAAAATTATATTAATATATCTAAAAATAACATAATTATTCAATCTTTTCATCCATAATAAAACAAATTAATAAACCTTAGCATTAAAGCAACTAAATCTAATACGATTATATATATTTTTTAGGATAAAATACGAAAACATTATTCGTTATTAAGAATTAGGACTTTTCACCGTGAATTATTTTTTTTATGTTTATTCATATTTGTTTTATATTGTGTTTTTATATAGTGGACTGCAGTTTTTTTTCTTGTAATTTGTCTTATCGAAATGTGTACCTGATGGGGTTTATACGTGTCTCAATGATCAAGATATCAAATAAATTCAGAAAACTTCTTTTACAAAATAAAATGTTTACTTAGGCTTTAAACAACATTTGTAGGTGTTTTTAAACTTCTTTCTGTCGCAATTGTCTTCTTCTTGTTTAAAAGAAAATCTTATATCTGTGCAAATCTAAAAGAGACTTATTTTGCGGAGCTTGATGAAGAGTGTAAGAATTACTTTAATAATAAGATCTCTAGATAAGTTTCTAACACACTTAGACGTATCAGGAAATTAGATATTGTTTAGAAATTTCTTTGTTATTGGAAGATAATTCCTTTTTTCAAGAGATTCTATTTTTTTATTGGTAAAAAGAATAAAATTAATAGAACACAAAGAGAGTCCAAACCGGTGTATAAAATATTTAAAATATAAGGTTTTTATGGGTTTTGGTACATTTCTTTAAAAGACATCACGCATCTGTTAGTGATCAGATCTTGAAATCTCTCTTTTAGGATTTTTGCGGATAATTATCTCACACTATAGATTTCGTTTCCGCAATTATGAAGCCAACAAAGTCTTGTACATATGCGAAATACATACCTCTGTCAGCTGTTTCTTGTGAAATAATCTCGCTGAGACATCTCTTAAATGATTTTCATATTGACACTCATTTTGACTATCATGATAATAAGATTGTTATTTAAATTGTCTTAAATTCTGTCTTACATTTACATTAGAAGACCAAACACTTATAGATTTATTTATATTTTATTAGAAATGGATTGTTCCTGGCTTACATAACACTTATTCATAATTTCTGTGGCTTACAACACACCCAGAATATTTATTCACTAAACTTCAACGGAAGATAAATAGAAGAAACGAACAACAAATTACACAATCATTAGCATTTACGTTGGTAACAGAGAATTTAGGGAACAAAAACAACAACGGGGCTCCTTACCTGAAAAGTGCCATCATCCCAAATCAGAGAAAAAGAAACCAAGGTTGCATTAATCTTTCCTTCAATTTTAAGGGTGAAGGGCAGCCTCTGACCCAAAGATGAGAAGGTCAAAACACTTGGGACTACTTGGACGTTTAAAGAAGATGGATATGCAGTAACGGTGGCCCTGTAGGTGGATCTAGCTGATCCAACATTTGTAACAGTTCTACCAAAAGTGATTTTGTTGGACTTTGAGCGAGCGGTTGATAGAGTAAAAGAGGGGAGATTAAGGTTGAAAACGGATCCTCTTTTTGCTGATGTACAAGTGTTCTTATCTCCTGTAACTTCTCTCAGTTGTTTTGTAGTATAACCTTGTCCACACAGAAAATTAATATAATCATTCTCACCAGCATCATAGACTAGTCCAGGATTTACTGCCTTCAAAGGATTGATTTGACCCGCACCGTAAGCAAATTCAGCATCTCTATTAAGTGCACGATTCAGAGGGGTAGCTGTAAATCATAAACAAACAATTTGGTCCTAAACATATATACTTGGCCAATAAGAGTATAGGTTTCTATAAATTGTTTATATATATATAAGAGTTCAGAAAATTCTTGGTTAGAAGTTTACATGCTAATCTCCGTTTTTTGCACAAACTACTAGTACCTTAATTTTTATTTAAGGACATGAGTTACTCATCATCTCTCACAACAAAAATAAAAGTTACATATATACATGTGTAAATGAAATCAAACGAGTATCCAAATTAAAAACCTAAATAGCCCAGGTGAGGAAATAAAAGAAAGAAGTAGTATTTTTAACCATGAATGGTTCTTAAGTTGAGAGATAAGAAAAAGGCATAAAATGAGTGCAGCATGCATGGATGGCAAGGAGAGCATTACCAGTTGTCATCAATGCGGATTTAAGTGCAGCAGGAGACCAGTTGGGATGAAATGATTTGACGTAAACAGCTGCTGCAGTAACATGAGGGCATGCCATTGAAGTTCCTGATAGTATATTGAATTTCGATACTCTACTATCTCCTTTAACACCAGAAATAGGAGAATTTGGAGGCCATGCAGCCAGAATGTCAACTCCTGGGGCTGCTATATCAGGCTACATCATCAAGAGATAACTTAGATACAACCAAATTAATGAGCTTGACTCGGTTGGATTGGTTGAATATTGTAGCATGAAGTTACCTTAAGAATGTCTGGAGTGACCTCATTTGGACCTCTTGATGAGAAAGGAGCAATGTAAGGGGCTGATGAATCCTTTCCTTCGTAACTCTTCAATATGATAGCTGTTGGATTACTACAATAATCGGTGACATGACATATAAATCAGTTAATTCAAGACTAATTGAGCAAAATTTTACAGCACTTATGTATGATCTTTTATAAATGATGAAAAGTTTTGTACCTTGTTGACTTTAAATAAGAATGTACAAAATTCCAATCACTTTGGGTAATTTGAATTGCTGGCAATGCAAATATACTATTTGCGAAAACTAAAGGCGGTGTACTTGCGAATATAAGACCAGCAGCCCCAGAAGCAAATCCCACATTTCCAGAAGTACTGTCATCATCACATAAAACAATTTTCCCTCTCACCAAAGCTCGATCCAAAGAATTTTCGTCGCAAAACCTAAGCAATGCAAATGTTAGAATGGAGTTTTGAATTGTAATAGAAGGAAAGATTAGTAACAAATTACCCAAATAATAAGGCTAAATTATTAATAATATATTTTAATAAATTATATGTTTTTAATAATTTTTTTTATTAATGATATACTTATTAGTACTAATAACAATAGAAATATTATACAAAAATAGATTATTATTATTATTATGTTAATGAAACATAATATAGTTATATTAATAATTATTACCATTTAAATGTAATTATTTTTTAATATCAATTAAATTTAATATAATAATATCATATCAAAAGAATTATTACAATTTTATAATTTTGTTATATTTAAAAATTAAACCTTGAATTTTTTTTAAACTAATTACAATTTATTACAGTGACGTTTCTAAACTTCATTATGTGTAATTCTTTTTAAATAAATTATAATATTATGTAGTGATAAATTTTTAAATCTTCACTACTTTGTAAATTAAAATTTTAAATCTTTACAAATTGTTAACCACTAATTCAATATTGCTTCTTTAACTGTGTCAACTTGATTAGATGGAAAAGTAACATTGAATATTTAAGAAAATTAAGACATCAAGTTTAACCCTTCAAAATAGACGAACTATATAAAATTTTATAAATGAAGAAAAAAACTAAAAAAAACAAAAAAACAATTTAACCAGATAAATAAAAAGAGATATTGGTAAATGTTGGTACCTGGATGTAGAACTATTATATCCAGCAGCGGTTGCATCTCCACCATAAATTAAAGGGTAATCTCTCTGTGTTGGACTAAATGTATTCACTGAAATTCCCTGCTTATGTTGAGGGAAATCTTTTGTGTTAGTTTTTAAATATTTTAAAAAATACGTAGAACAATTTAAGGGGATAATTACCTGGAAGATCTGGCCATTGCCCAGTTGGAGATTGGTGAAAAACTTTCTGTCTATAGTGGTGGCAGCCACAGAAATGAACCAGGGTGCAAGATGCGGGATTGTGTTAGGACCTGGACCTGAATTGCCTGCACTATGAGAAGTTAATATGCCTCTCTTCATTGCATGGAAAGCTCCTATTGCAATTACATCTTCAAAATATTGTACGGGTCTGGATGTTGATACCAATGAAACAGAAAGAATATCAACACCATCCATAATGGCTGCATCAAATCCTGCAAGAATGTCAGCACCTGTACAACTCCTTTTCGAACAAACTTTATACACAGCAATGCGTGCTGATGGAACTCCTCCTCTTGCGGTTCCTGAGCCAAGCCCAAACAGATTTGCATTGGGAACAAGGTTTCCAGCAGCGATGGATGCACAGTGAGTCCCGTGACCCTCCGTATCAGTTGCAGACATGGGGGCGTGCTGACCCCCAACTTGAAAATATTTTGCTCCAATTATTTTTCTACAAACAAATCATGAAGCAAGCATTCATAGATAAGTGATTCAATGGTTAGTTTTATTTTTAATAATTAATATTTTGAAAATTTTATTACTTAAATTTTGGTGTATGTGTTTGGATCCACATTGGTTTACTATTGAGGTGGATCAAATAAGCTAGGACAACTAACTGTAGCACCGTTCGATCAAATTTGACATGAAAAAGACGAAAATGTGAGTTCAAAAATTGAAACCAGGCATGCTCTTTAGTTGTAGCATGTTATAAGAAACATTACTTATTGCAAGTGAAGTTAAGGCATGTTCCCTTCCATTTCTGTGGTGGTGGACCAAAGCCTCGGTCGGTAAAGCTATCGTGACTAGGCCAAATTCCGCTATCTAGTACTCCAACGATTGTGTCACTTTCTACATTTGTTCTTTGGACATTTTCGGGGAAGCCAAGGAAGTTCCAGGACCTCGATGTTTGCATAGTGTGGACTCTATTTTGAATAACAGACACCACACCATCCATTTCTGGCCAAACATTCCAAATTTTCACAAAATGTATACATCATAATTAGGGTTACATATAGACTCACAATCATATTAATGTAGGAATATTGAACAAACCAAAAATACATTTACAAATAACGCAAAAGGCTTATGAAAATGTGGTCTGAGCTAATATACACATATGTATAATTGGAATTTTTCAAGTAATCTATTTATTATTATATTTTGTTTCTTTGTTGAAAAAAAATTACCTTTCATTCTTGCTGATTCTTCTTTGGTTAGCCTCGTCACAAATCCATTGAAACTCTTGTAGCTGTGCAGCAAAGTATCTGATGCAAATTTGCTGGATGGATATATGCCATTTGAAATTTTAATCAACTTATTTTAGTTAAAGAAATAACATATTCTTAATTGATAATAGAATTTAAAATAAAAGAATTGCTCTATCTTTAGCAATCTATTTCATTATTTTTCTTTTTAAGTCCTTCAAAACAGCATTTAAGTTAAACAAGATTAACAATTATATAAAAGCTGACATTTGAAATATAATAAGACACGAACATAGGTAGTGGTTTGAGATGAATATTCTAATAAAAATGGGGAGCTAGAATATATGACCTGCCAAGAACACTTTGAACCATACTGGTGTGAAACGATTCTGTGAGTTCCACATCCTTCTGATATTCGCCCATGTAGACTATGTAAATCTGTAATATGTCAAAAAATCATAAAAAGATAAGAACTTAAGAGTAATTTATGAAAAGATATAACTTCTCAAGATAGAAGGAATGTGAAAACTAGTTGATGAAAAATTTAAATACAAAGTGAAGTATTAATTGTACACTCTCAAAAGAGATACTTGAAGTATATGTTTACGAAAGTATATTTCTGTAAGGGCAAACTGTTTCAATGGCTAGGTCAAGCAATGTTGGATATATATTATTTACCTTTCGATCATCTTTAGAAAATGACGAAGTGAATAGCAGAATGCATGTAAGAATTTGGAGGAGATGCGACAATCCTAAAGAGTTCATCTTTCAGTGACAGTAATCTTCACAAAAAGATGAATGTGTTTTCAAGCTCTTTCAACCTGTGAGTAAATTTAATTTCTTAGTAAATATGAAATGCTATTACCTATAATATATATGCCTACATCAGATATTACTATTGATTAATGCTCATATATACACTAACATTGGTTATTGGAAATTGTAAATAAAAGTATACAATCATATACATAATAAATTGGAAATGAAAAACAGTAACAAACGATGTTAAAAAATAGTTAGGATAAAAACATATAGACATGTACATTAGTAATGCATAACAAATGGATTGGGTCGCTTTCGAAGCAAAATACAATGTACTAAACAGTTGGTTTTGTGATTTTTATTTTTTTAGATTATTGTTTCTTTCATCAATTGTTGTGGTTAAGTTTGAATAGGTTGGTGAATTTCTCCAATCTATTATTTTCTTCAAAATTTGTTCTTTGGGGCATTGTATTCCTAAAATTTTAAACTATTGTAGACTTTGTCCTTTTAATTACGTGTTAAATCTCAAATGACATCAACATTTCACTACAGTTTTAAATTATTAGTAAATGCACATATTTAAAATTACTTTAAATACAATGACAATTTTTAACTGTCACATATTAAGTTTTTTTTTCTCCCTTATTTCCTCCTTTTGCAATTATCTTCACCTTATTTCCCCAACACCCAGCCGACAAAACCATTTTTTGAAATTCATCTCTCTCCAAATTGCTGCATTGTGAAAGTTAAAGGATGAATTCAAATTAATTATGGTTTTCTAAGAAAAGTGTCAATGCCAATGGTAGTGTGTTGTTTTTATACAGGGTGTGACTGAGAGAAGAAGTTGTGTAGAAAGCCAAAAATAAGAGACTTTCCTCACTAGACAATAAAATTAACGTTTTATAAAAATATAAATCAATAAATGAATAGGAATAAGCAACTGGAGTGTCAATTTATATTAAGAGTGAACCACAAGCCAAAAATTAATTAAAAGAACCAATAAAAGTAACTAGGGAAGATGTTGATGCTTAATGTTTACGGAAATTAAGAGAAAGCTATTATATATGATTTGGTTCATCTTGAACTAAAAGTAATCCAAATTAATAAAAAAAATGTCAGCAATATGATGCGATTTGTTTCGGTTAAAATTAACTGAATCAAATAATTATTTTACAGTTTGATGAGTTTATTTTTAAAATTAAAATAATTTTATTATGTATAGTTGAACAATTATTTAACTTAAAGTATCAATAAGGAATGACTTTAACTAAAATATTTCCTATTAATTGTTGACAAATTTTATATTATTATAATTACAAATTCATAATAAAATAATTATGCTGAAAAAGTTAAATAACTCTATTAATTAATTAAAATACTAAATGTGAAAAAGTATAGTACATTTTACTGTTTTTAGGTCATTTTTCAAGCTAAACCACTTACTGAACCGAATTGCATGGTTTGAAAAGAAAAATGAAATAAAATTTGGTAAAGTTTGGTTTATGATGGTTTATAATTCAGTGGGTTCTCAATTTTTAAAATGAGGTATAAATGAAACAATAGAAATAGAGCATTCTTATAAATATAAAACAGGAAAATTGAAGCAATAGAAAATTATTAGGAGAAAGAAGTATAAATGGATAAGGTAATAGAAATAGGAATAGATAAGGGACTTACTCAACTCAGTCCACTACACTGTTTATCTATCTTCAGTAAGAAAGGATAATACACTCACTCTATCCCACCTTTTATAGCCACTAGATTGGATCGCGTCGTGATCCACGTTTTACACATTTTACTTCTGAAGACGAAAATTAATTTGATAGACCTTTAAAAAAAACTATACTTTCTAGTAGAAATTGGAGTTTCAACATTGTAATATAAGTATACTTCTTTCATTTTTTATATGTTAAGCCTTTTTCTAAATATTTTTTAGAATATCACTTTTTTAAATGTGTAGTGTATTGAATATTTTTGGTTTAAAATAGGTTTAATTAATTAATATTTATTAGAAAAAAAATAAATATGTAACCTCTAAAGATTTATAATATAATATTTTTTATACAATATATTGAAATCATATCATTTATGAATATTTATTATTTTTTATATTAATAAACTATTTTTTTAAAATGAATTTAGAAGAAAGAATCATCCACTTAGAACTACCTTATCTCTTCGCATAAGAGTTCTTTCCATGACGGGACAAGACAAGATTCAAAAAAATCTACAAACATTATCCAAAATTTAAAAGAAAATAAAATTTTAAAAGAAATTACTTTGTATAAATAGTGTGGGGCGTAAAAATATGGTGAGAGAAAAAAAATAAGAAAGAAGAAAGAAGAGAAGAAGAGAGAAAGAGAGAGAAGGAGAAAGAAAGAAATAAGGAGATAGAAATAAAAAGAAAGGAAAAGAGAAAAAGAGAAAAAAATATCATCTTAATAAATCAAGTACATTTTTTTATTTCTTTTTTATTATTTAATTTATTTACCTTATTTATTTTTATTATTTTATTTTTTATTTAATTTATTTAATTTATTTTAATTATATACTAATCTATTTTATTTATTTATATTATTTAATTTATCTCTAGTAGAGTATTTGTTTAGTTATCTGCTTGTTATCATATATAATCTATAATTATTAAGTATGATTTTTTATATTTGTTTCATTTAAAAAATAAATATTATAACAAAATTATGTATGTAATTATAATAAAGTTATTAATAAATAATGATTTGAAGATAGTGTAGATAGAAGTTTGACTAAGATTTAAATAAGTAAATATTAATTAAAATGAGATTATTTTATAATTTTTTTTTATCTCACTAACACCTTTTTATTTTTATTTTTTATTTCTATTAATAGATCTCTCTCAATCAAGATAAAATTTATTTATCCCAACTAACTCGTATAATAATTATTCAAAAATAAATAAATAAAACGACTCGTATTAATAAATTGAAAAAAAAAAATTATTTATATATTACTTTGATATGATATTCTCAATTTTCTATTATATTCTTTGTGTATGAACAAAATATATGTTTAAAAAATATAAACATAAATAATTGTGTTAAATTATTCCAATTTATTCATTTCAGTAATGAATACATAATTAGTTAAAATATAAATATCGTTGACGATTCGTTTACTTTCCGAATAAAATAATTTTCAACACTTACTTTAATCTTGGACTTAGATGATGCATCATAATTCTTCAAAAATATATTGTGTGATCATTTTTTCTTCTATGTCATCTATTATTCATATTAATCCTTACATTAATATATTAGTCATGTAAAATAAGATAGTAGTACTTATGGAATGAAAATATTGAGAACCTGAATTTAAGTTTCTTTTAAAAGTTTACGTATGAAATATTTTAGTAAAAAAAATTGGTTGAATATTCTTAGTTATTTTAAGTTTTAAGAAGTTAGTTTTGTTTAAATATTTTGTAAATTAGTGTTAAATACCTCCTTGATATTTTTAATACGTAAAAGTAGCTTTCATGGTACTTGTAACAGGATTTTAGGGATAACTTTTTATGTCTGCAAAGTATTGGCTGAGAAGAAATAAAAAGATAGAAAGTTTAAATTAATTTCCATTTTAGAAGAGATAAAAAGTGAAAATAATTTTTAAAGGTTTTGAAATGCTATACTATGTTTTCTTATGTTTATTTTCTTTAATTAAATTAATTCAAATTTTATTTTATTAATTCAGTCTTATTCGTACACATGTTTTTATTTTTATTCATTTTATTTATATTTTCTTTAATAAAGGCCTAGAAGAAAATTTATGTTATTTTTTCATGGATGTAACTAAAATACTAAGCAGATATCCAACTCGTTTCTCAAACGTTATATGTCTATTTCAAAATAATATACTTTCAACGGGTTTTTCACTATTTTGGTATAATTATTTTACATTATTATAAAAATAGATATTTTTTTATTTATAAAAATAGATAACTCTTTTTGTTTAAAGAAATTTTATGACAGAGACATCATTTAGTAAAATATTGAACGACGTTAAAGTCTGTCACAAGAAAATGATTTTAATTAAAAATGTTAAACAGAAATTATTAAAATAATATCCTGATAATACGATTTTAATAAAAAAATAATACAACTGGTACGATTTTAATAAAAAATAATATAATTAAAAATCATATTATAATGATATGATTTCAGTTATATTTTATTTTAGTAAAAGTCCTCAATCAATTGTATATCCTTAACTTAACTTCTTCCTACGATTTATCCATTTTTAAAAAGGAAAATCTTACCTATTTTAGTAATATTATGAAAAAAATTACATCATAATGATGAAAAAACCACTTCATATATCAAGATCAATTAAATTTCAACATCAAAAATTATATATTTAAATTTATTTTTATTGTACTAAAACTAAATAGCAAGGAAGATGAAAAATATTTCATATAAAGTGGGTTTGACTTCAAGATTGAGATTAAATTTAAGATAAAACAAATATTTATAAATGATAAATTTAATAGAGAACTTTTGACTTCATATAAAACTCAATATTTTTTCTACAACAAAGAAGAGTATTAAACAGGTATACTAAATATAAGAAAACAGAATACAAGATCGCCCAAGAGAGTATAAATTCAGTAACATAAGAACTACCAACACATTTATAATTAACATAACTTAATCCTAACATCAATTATAAACAAAATGAATTCCGTCTCTATCATAAGAACCTTTTTCTTTTCTTTTTATATTAAGATTGGCACACCCTTAAAATACTTTCATTAATTTAAATTTTTACTGTTAAAAAAAAAAAAACAGCTGCAAAGTGAAAAAGTTATCTACACTAGATGATTTTTCTTTAATTTAGATATTGTCATAGCAAAACTTGTTACTTAACACGAAAACTTAGTTGAAAGAACCTAATTATCAATGTCAGTTATTTCTCACCTCCCATATATTGAGTGTCTGTGACAAGACTCAAACCCTGACATCGAAACGTACTAAAATAAAAAATGTAAACCAATAATTTAAAGCTGCTAACACAAAGAACGTAATTTTCAGAAGACTGTTCAATTGAGAACCACAGAATGATAGGCCCCTCAAAACAAAAATAGGATGAGAAAAAGGTTTGTCTACGTTACGAAGGAGTAAAGACTTATCCAAACGAACTTTTTCTGATATTTTCTTTATCTGAAGAAAAGATATTATTGGGAAAATATCTGCATCTAATTCTAATTAAGCTGGAAATATAAATACCAATAAAAAATTTGACGTCATTTAATTAAGCTTCACTTTTACTCTTTTATTTATTTTACTTTTAAAAACAAAGAAAAATTATTGATTTTTAGTAGAAGATTAAATTAATTACATTTTATCTAATATCGCACTTAATTATAATCTAATCACTTTATAACTTTATCATGTGAAATGTACATGAAACAGTTCACATATTTTTCCAAGAAGATAAAGTATCCCATCTATCTTACTCCATAAAAAATATCCCACATAAACATTTTTTTACTTATAAAATAACTATTTTTCTTGACCATTTATGTGGTGATTTTGCTATCTATTACGTTTACTTGTCTTAAATCAACGCCTAGAAGGAAGAAACGGCCATGATGAAAAACAAAGACACCAATGTCCAGAAGGACCGCGACCATCCTATTTACTAAGTAACAAATTACACACATAGTATATAACCAAAGATGCACCTACCCCAAAACAACATTCCAACATCAAAATCATCATCAAAGATTCCAACACACGTGAATTTCTCCTTACAATGATGGTTTTCCCACACGTGAGGTGACAAGATTTCAGTTCGGAAATCCTCCTGACACCAAAGTGTTTTTGTGGTTTGAGGACGATGAAGGTGAACTTTTTTATTTGCAATGTTTCAAAAGGACATAATCTACTTAATGATTCTAATAAAATATTTTATTCAATCCATAGGTAAAATCTTTTAATAGAATATTGTGTTGATTATGTATATAAATTTCGTATATAAAATGCTAGTTACTTTACGAATGGATAAAATTATCCATGCCTACAAATCAATTCCTTCAAAATTATTTATCAGTCATGCGCTAAATTTTCTACTGATTTGTTTGGCTGGGAAATTAATTTGTATTTACTTATGAATAAAACAGTGGATAATACAAATTTATACACATCTAAATTCATACATAAATAAAAGAACATTTTATCTACGAATCCTAATCTCTGTATAAAAAATTGTAGGTAATTGTATAATTTCGTATGGAATTTTGTTGATTCTTGATTTAGGTAAGTGGACCATTCTTTAATCATTTCATTTTCCTTTTTTTCGTCTTTTTGAATTATTATTTAAGGGGAGATACTGTTGTTGTGCATTTTGAAACTTTGGATACCAGGAGGTGATGGGAAAATTCTCAAGTATAGAATAGTTTTTTTCTAGTAAGCACATTATCACTATATAAGGGGAATTAATATATAGCATCTACTCAATTACGGAGTTGATTAAATGTGTGGATTGTTGTATAGATGAAATAGAATGTACCTTAAGGTATGGATATAAACTTAATCTGTATAATAATTGGAAAATATAAATTATGTGATATTCGAAATTAGTAATTAGGATGATTTTAAATATAACATGCGTTAAATTTTGTATTATATTCTATGTTAATTTTTGGAAAATTTGTTTTGGAGGTTAACATTGTTCAACGGTGGATGACCGCCATTCAAGTCACCGTAAGTGGATGAATCATAATTACATGCACTATTCGTTCTTATCATTTAAGTACCCGTTGATTTTGAGTAAGTGATCTAAAATTAATAAAGAGAACCTTTAAGTATTTAATAGTGGTGGTGGTACATACGGCTATGAAATAAGTGGTGTCTATACTCAAATACTCAAATTCACAATGTGGTCTCTTAAACATTAATGAAGCAGGGTAATTAATGATTTTAGAATTTATTAAAGTTAACCAATAAATATCATTATTGGAGTGTTGAGATGAGGCAATGAGAAGCCATTCAAATTGAGAGAAATATAATATTTAGTCTCTTTCATCTGGTATTAATAAACAAGATCATCCAAAAGATAAGGGTTTCAAATAGAGTGTCTTCTAAAATAATTTGTATACTAGTATGTCTTATCAGATGATAATATTTTACTCATAAGAAGGAATACTATAAATCAACTTAACTCACTTATGTTAGGGTGTTCATAATACCTACTTTACAAAGTTTAATGTAACCTCTTTAAACTTCTCATTATCTAATATTTTAATCTATATAATTTTGACTAGAAATGAAATTATGATATCTTCTTTTGTTAATGAGTTGTTCTACTTAATATTGTTAACTACAATTGGTTATGGTTGTTGTAGGTGACATCAATTATTCTGTGACGTGGACAAAGTGAGCCAAGTCATAATCGAATCGTGATACTTGGTTGATACGTTTTTAATTATAAAAAGTTGTCTTGATTATTGACTATAATTTTTGCCCTAGTGGTAAGTGTTCGATACAACAATTAGTATCAAAGCTAAGGTTACAAGTTTAATTCCTTGTAGAATAATCGTTTATGTAAAGATTGTTGCAAGTTTCACAATTCTTAGTGAGGTCACCAAATCACAATTGAAAAGTGATTCCTAATAAGACAATTGGTAAGGAAAATTTGTTACTGGTAACATCAATTATTACATGAAGTAACATCAATTGCTGTAAGTGACATTATTGGTTTTATGATATTGAATTAATTTTAAATTTAATATTTAAAAAAATCATATTTTTTTTTTTTTATAAAAGCTAACAATTGAGAAGGAAAATTATACTAAGTTCATTGGTGAAGTAGAAAATAAGTAAAGAATATATGACATAATACAAAAAGTCTAGAAATTACAAAAATGTAGTTAAGATAATTTAACTAAAATGATATAAGAAATGTTTGAAGTAAGAAAGTTAGGAAAACAAATATAATTTTAATATATGTATTTATCTTTCATATACTAAAATCAAAAACATATTGTATATAACATATGAGTTGGATTGGATTCATCGGTTCAGTATAAAACTCAACCCTAAACTATTAAACAATGAATTTAATTTGATTAAAATGAGTTTCACCAAAACACTTAAAATATAATAACCCACGAATATTTGGATTCAATTGGATTGAATAACCCAAGTTTTGAATATAAATGCGATTTAGAAAATCATAATAATTACATTGACATCCTAGAATTTTCTCAAATTTCACTATATTCGATTTCCTTTTATAGTTTATAGTTAATTATCGTTCTTCATCGTTATATGTTATCAGTGTTTGTTTATAATTTCAATTAATATTATTTCTCTTCCTTTTAATTGTTGATTGAAAATAGTATTAATGTTTTAATTTATAGTTTGATCCGTATAAAAATAAGGTCTGCATAAATTTTAGAACCTTATTATATAACACAATTTGTAATTGTAGAAATAATATCCAAAAAAATAAGAATTTTATCATTTATGATATTGGTGTAATTCTAAAGATATAAATGACATTGGAGATTACCAAGTTTTTTAGTTCTATCACTTGCTTGTTACCTATGTAGACAGATACAATTTTCATCCCTCTAAAAATTTAAATCATTATTTTTATTTATAATATTAATTTTAAAATAGACAAATAAAATTTATTTTACAAAATATAAGATTCTTCCTTGGTAATTACTTAGGTTACATTACACCACTAATATGAATCACTTTACGTGATCTAATATTAGAAATAAAAAGTACTTATTTTTATTTTAGAAGGGCCAAAAATAAAGAAAACACTTACATAAAAACTTACTCTTTTACATAAACTAAAAATATACTTAAATAAAAAAGCTATAGAAAAATAAAATTATAATAGTTTTCGTTTTTTTGGCCTTTAAGATTTTATTCTCTCATTTTTTTGAAACTTTTCTCATATATGTTAAATGCACTCCTTTCTTCATCTAATAATATTTTATTTTCTCGTTTTTTTGAGTTTTTGTTATATACAGTAAATGCATTTTTTACTTCGTTTAGAAGCAAACAGGGTTTATGTGATGTTTAAAAGTTGAGAATAATATAATAAATATTACTAACAATTTGTATGTTGAGGTGTTTTAGAAGTTCTAGAAACAGCTGGCTCCAAAAGGGGGTTGAATGGAGCCTGAACTCAATTCACTATAAATAGAAACCACCAACCAAGGCAAAAATATATAAGCACAGATAAAGCAGTTTTATACTGGTTCACCCTAATCTCTTGGGCTACGTCCAGTTCTCCCTTGAGCAAACCGTTCAAGAGGTTCCACTATTAAGCAAATAGTTACAACGAGTACACAAACCTCTCCAGGTTACAACGAGTACACAAACCTCTCCAGGTTATCACGAGTACACAAACCTCTCCAGGTTATAC